>OIBO01000015.1_pt1 | contig 51472 bp, 27 predicted proteins | sample 1581071 | NCBI WGS metagenome assembly OIBO01 (sample SAMEA3882504, study PRJEB24775) | human gut metagenome | biome: human-associated habitat; feature: intestine environment; material: feces | place: Netherlands | collected 2009/2010 | reverse complement strand
AGGAGATCCTTTGGAGAATGCCATAGCAGAACGTGCAAACGGCATTTTAAAAACGGAATGGCTTTATAGGATGACAATTCCTACTCGTAAAGTATGTAAGAAGGAACTGACCAGGATTATTGCGTTTTATAACGACGAAAGACCGCATATGAGTATCGGTAATCAAACACCATCAGTTGCACATACTCAAGCGGGGCCACAGCAGAAAATGTGGAAAAATCCTTGGGAAAATTCTTCTAATTAGTTGAAAATGTGTATCTTTGCATTTGAAAGAATATCATCACCGTAACCTTTCTAGGGATAGCTCCTTAAAAAGAGTAACCTAGTTAGGTATAATGGGGATTCGCTGACAACCCATATAGTGATAAAATTAAAAATGCGTAACTCATTTAGTGATAAGAAAAATAGATAGTAACATATTTAGTTTAACCATCCTAAAGGTGACAACTTTTTCACGTATAAGACAACCATCTTACCCACTTTTCTTTCTAATCCAGCCCTAGAGGTTGGAATACCTGTTTCACGAGCAAACTTCTGTTTAGCCTGCGTGATACCGAGTGCCCGATTTAAGGAGAATGAGACTCCTGGAATTTTAAACTTTGACATAAACTAACAACATATTAAAATTAATCATTTACCAATTTCGAGAATTGCATCATGCCACCCTCCATTTTTATAAATTGTCAGAAGATGACGAAAACCATCCCCATAAATTGGGTCAGTACACTTCTTCATATTCTCAACCGCTGCATCTGCCTCTTTAACATGAATAGCCTTCAATACGACATAACTTCCTAAATTACAAAAGCCTTCACACAGAGATTTCTCGGGATGAATATTTCTATTATACTGGTAGATATGAAGCATTTCATGAGCCAGGACTTGAGCAAAAGCCACGCGTGACAACTCCCGATAAATAAATATCGTATAGTTGCTACCCACAGCTTGTGCTAAGCCACGAGTATTCTTGTCATGCGTGAGTTGATACATTTTTTCTGCAGACACCATTATCAGATGCCAATTGGTTATTAATCCTATTTCCGTCTGAGCATAAATATGTTTTATGAAGTTTATGATTTTGTCACAATCCGTTTGCTCTATCCTATATTTTTGGCAATGGGAACAAACTTTCATTCCCATGCCAATATCCCTTGCATGACTATCACAATATTGTCCACAGCTCGCACAAATCACAATATTAGCAAAATGTTTTTCGCAAACTGCATGACCAGCCCAATCATAATAGTATCTTCCGATTATCGATCTGCCACAATAAAAACAATTCATATCAACATTGTTTAATGGTTTCCCCAATCTATAGTATCGAAAGAATCTGCTGTTTCATCAGCCTTCGACAATGCTGTTTGTTCGGAATCAACAGACGGAGAGAGATGATTTTTTTCCTCATCAAGCTCCAAAGTTGAAAGATTCGAATCCTGTAAATCCACAAGATTTTCCAATACTTCATCATCCATTGGCAAAAACTGCATCATACAGATTTTTGACTCTATATGAGAAGAACGATACACACTTATTGCCGTTCCATTATTCAAGAGCCCTTTCATTTTCTTGAAGTCCTCATCTATTGTTGGCATATCTGTATAAAGAGCCAGAACAACCTTGTTTTCCTTTTCTGCCGTAGTTAAATTATAGTTTACAAATGGAGCTGCTAACGCCTGCAACTTGTTACAAATCTTAGGCAAGTCGTCCATTACCGACAGTGTCTTTACAAAAGGGAATGGTTGACTCCAATCTATAAAAGAATATCTGTCGGCATATGTCAATGATTTCTCTTTCATTATTGACTTCAATAATTCCAAAGTCTTCTCTTCGGTTTCATTCCATTCTTTTTGACACTCTTCAAACCGCTCCTTATATGTTTCCTGCTGCAGCTTTTGCAATTTTTCCAAATCTATTAAAGGACTATCACTATTAGAGTGAGCTGTCAGTTTAAACTCATCACACACTCTCTTTTTATCCGAATATGAAGCATTTACTCTTGCTACATCATCTGCAAATTTTGCAAAACAACGTTTCAAGTCTAGCATTTCCTTGATTTCGACTATCAAGTCAGAAGCGTTAATACGACTTGGGCTATTCTCTTGATTGGCTTTCTCATTCTCTACAGGGATTTCACTAAAGTTTTCTTTATCTTTTACCCAAAAGAACAACCAGCCAAGACAACCTTTTCTATTATGACTTGTTATACTACCCGCAGACTCAGATGTATCCCCTTTATGCTCGTTCTGTTCATCTACAGAATCCACTTCATACTTATTAACATAATCCAAAAACTCTTTGGAACAAACGTAATCCAATGTTTTTTTATAATCAGCGGAATCTTTTTGGGCACCTTCATTATTAGAGCCATTATTAACAATACACAAATTCTGATACATTAGCTTACGGTCGATACAAAAACAGCGCTGCTGTCGAAAAGCCATACGCTTCTCTTTTAGACTACGCTTAATTTGTTTTATGTTCTCAGAGATTTCATTACTTTTTTTTCTAAACTCTTCTTCCGTTAATGCCTTATCATTTATAAGCGCATCTCGCTGTTCTTCATACAGAGCAAGTTCTTTCTCCTTTTCAACAATTTCATCAGAGTGTTCAAACTCTTCAAGTTCTTCTTGGCTTTTTGCTTCAAGATAATCTTTCAACAAAATCAATTTATCATCGATAGCCTTATCAACACTCAAAGGATAATTCCTGATGTCTTCAGAAAAAGGCACATCTCCATAAATTTCCTCCAAACGCTTTTTACGCTTTAGTAAACCAAATGGAAATCTATCAACATCCATCACTTTCTTTCCTCCTTCGTCAAAGACCTCATCATCACCAAAAAGGCACTCAAATAAAAGAGCTTTTTGATCAGCATTAACCAAATAGCGTTCTACATCTGGATAGTAGTACATACACTCCGCATAGCCAACGGAAAAGCAACGAGTTGAGCAAGAAGCATTCGTTATAGAATTTATCACGCCATATGAATCATTCGGATTAGATATCAGCATCATAATATCAACGAAATAACGTGGTAACATAAGATTATGATCTTCCTTACTCAAACACAAAGCAGCAGCATCACTATTCTGATTGTCTATATAGAAGATGAATTGATTGAACATCTTTTTTACACCTTGATTCACATCATTTACAGAAGACCGATGGGTGTCCAAGATTACTTTCAATAAGCTTGCCCTCATTTGAGTACAAACATTTGTTGGATTAGCCACATCATAAGTGAACAAGATGCGAAACAAACGAAAACCAGTATCCTTACCCTGTCCTTCTTCATAGATAGATTCGAACTCGGAAAGCCAATGCAATTCCTGTTTAAGTTCTCCTTCATTCAAAGGATTTCCCAACAAAAACACATTGACAGGTTCTGCTTTGGAAATACAACAAACCTTACGAAATCTTGCAAGTTGATTGGATAATAAATCAGCTAAACTTACTTTTACCTTATTTTTCTCCACTTCTCCAGCTATGGTATATCTATATGTATATTCCCCAGATTCCGTGCGTATAATCTTACCTGTGGAAATATAAGTTTCCACATGAGGATTCCGTGGACGACATTTTTCTATGTCGTCCACTAAATCATGTAATTTATTGTCTGTACTTATTACGATAAATGCAGCCATAAGCCATTTTTTATTCTGTCATCAATCCGATTTCCTGTGAAATAAGGTCTTTTACCGCCTTGAATTTAGACTCATTAATATTACTTGCCTCCAAAGGACTCAACTGTGCATACTCTTCCATATAAGACTCTTCAGCCTTTATAGTATTTATCTTATCCTCAATTGGCTGTCTTCCAGAACGAGCAATCTCTCGATTCAATGCAGCCTCCACCTCTTTATAAAGTCTTTCACTCTTAAACAAGTCATAAGCGACATCACGCTGATGGCTCAAGTTATAACGATACTTATCTATGGCATCACCATGACTCTTTGAACGAATCCAATAACGGTTCTGTTCAACATCAAAATGAATATATCCAAAGACAAAGCCCCAAACCCAATATTGCAAAACATTGTCAGTTTCAATCGTAGGCATCACATTGAAGTTTTCCGCATTCATACGATTGTTCAACTTCTCATCCAAGTAATTTGCCATCATATTACCACGTGCAACCTTGATTTCTGTATCATGCTTATAAGTTGAGAAATTATTGACTGCGTAGATTGGCAACAAGTCTTCTACCACCAACACATAAACACGATCATCTTGATTGGTCGAAGCAAACGATGTTTTGTTACCATTGGTATCAAAGAAATGCTTATACTCCTCATCCTTACTGAGCAAACTAGTATCTCTATTACCAACACCAACAATAACAAATCTATCAAGTTGGAGATTAGCCTCATTATAGCCTTGAGTGTTGTATGTCCACAAAGGAGAAGCCAAAACTCTCAGACGTTCGAGATAAGACTCCACCTGCACTTTTGGCATAGATGCCAATACCGAGTCTATAGAAGTGTTAACAGCTTCTTTCACGTTTGGCGTTTCCTTGGCAAAGTTCCACATTTTTCTCTCAACATAATCCTTAGACTGTCCCAGCCAAGTAGAAACACCCTCATTAAGATACGCTCCAAAGTTAGCTTTTAAACTATCATCAATCTTCAATTCAGACGCTTTCATTACCTCGGCTTGGTGCAAGAAAATCTGAAATTTAGACTTTGACTGAGAATTATGCTGTTCGTTAAGCAACTTTCGAGACTGCTCCTTAGCTACATCACGCAGAACCGATTTTAACTCATCAATTGTTTTCAATTTGTTTTTTAAAATGGATTCAAATTCAGAATAAAACTTCAAAGCCCACTCTCGGCGAATCTCCTCACGCTGATTACGAACAACCTCTGTCAGTTTATTTTGCAAAATTTCTACACCATCCTCGTTAACTTTCTTTCCGAATATAGAAGCTATTCCCTTGTTTTTGACACCATTCAACAAAACATTCCACTGCTGAGGCTCAGAGTTAATTTCGTGATACTCTGATCCTTCCAAAGTCATCTCTGACTTACAAATATTTACAATATCCAACAAGGAAGAAATAAACTTAGAGGCAGAATCAACTTTACCTTGACTACGAGACATAATCTCTGCTATATATAGCTCAAAATAGCGTTTTGTATTGGCAAGTTTATTATTCAACGCTGTCTTCAAGTCTTTTTCCAATAGCTTTTGACCACAATTATTCTCGATATATGTATTGACATCAAACTCCGTGGTATTCTCATCTATCTGTAAAGAATAAACTGGTGCTGGAGAAAGTAAAGTATTGATAATATCATCACGACCATTATTCTCACGAATCATAACATTCTGATCATCAAAAAACTTGTTTGCATCACCAGAACCATCTGAAGGAGATTGTAGCATTGATTCACACAACTGCGAAATTGTAGTATAAGCAATCGCTCTTCCCACAGCCTGACTATCATATATCAATTCTGCACTACTTGCCGAAGCTGCCCAAGCTTTTTTATTCAAGATATCATATGCGCCTCCCATCTTCTGTGCCTTGATATTATCAAATGGAGAAGCTAAGTCATCTCCCATCTTATTAGCTGGCAAAAAAGCACTCTTTGCTACAACATCTATCAAATCATCTAAGCTATCAAAAGATACTCCAGCCTGATTCATATTATTGACGACATAAGCATAATCAAATAATGGTTCACTAATCTTGGCATAACCAAAATTGATTGCAGGATCTTTAGGATTATGGTGCATAATATAATCCAATGTTGACAATGCACCATAAGAATTATACAATACATTAGCCATAGAGGGACCAGAATTCATCGCTCTAAAGACCTCAGGAAGAACAATCCATGGATAAAGGTTATACGCTTGAGCATTCTCCTTCAAAGCATCTCTAACGATATTCAGTACATCTATCAACATACCACTACCAGTTCCTCCGGCAATTGACGCAAAGACATTGATACTTGTAGGATACTCCATACCATTCATGTTTGTATCTACTACATAAGGTGAATCTTGCGGAACCAATTTATGCACCCTTGTCACTGCTGCCTGTATATTATTTTTAATTCTCTGATTATTATAATAAGCTATAAAACGACCATTTGATCGCACTTGTCCAGCACCTCCACCTTGAATAGAAGAGAGTTTATCCACATTCTTCTGTGGAACCCAATCATACGATTTGGGATTTGCATGATAGACACTCAGTGCCTCTTTTACTGTACACACTAACAACTCGGAAGAATCAAGTTTGATAAGTTGACCTTGATTTCCCGTCACAGACTTACTCATAGCTGCACCATCAGTATCAATAGCTATGAAGCCTATCATTGGAGGAATTTCTCCATAACTATCAACAAAGCATTTCTTTATCTTAAGAAGTGCAGAAACACCAGTTCCACCCAAACCCACATAAAGGGTTTTCTTTAATTTTATAGCCATAATTCAAAAGTATTAAGTTCAACGAATTGTTATTTTTATTTTTTGTTGTCTATTGTCTATATTTGCAATTCCACTTCTTGGTATCGGATTAGGATTTATATTATATCCCTCTCCAAAGCACATTGCATTTTTCTTCTTCGGAATGAATGTCAATTTACCAACAAACAAAGGATTAACATAAATCCTTACTTCACCTGTGAACAAACGATTCCAAAAGGATTGTTTTATCTTTCTATCAGAAAACACCACACGTCTTGCACCTTTGAATACAACATTCATTTGTCCAACTAACTTCCCATCTTTTTCCAAGAGCATAGACTTGGTAAATTTTCCAAAACGAGGATATTTCAAAGGCTTTAATACAACAAACCATATAAGAAGCACAGCACAAAAGACTATCAAAATCCACATGAGTACTTTTGCCAATGGATTCATTTGCTTGTCATAATCAAGTGTCCACTGAAAAACATTCAGTCTTTGTCCAGGTTTCAATGTCTCTGAATCCAATCTATCCAACTTGTAATTAATCAACCTTAGATACCCTTGATGTTTTCCTCCTTTTGCTTCTGGATTAAAGACAAAAGATACCTTTTGAGAGCAAACAGAAGAATTCACTCTCAACTTATTTTTAGATAGAGGCTTACCATCTGCATAAACCTGCATCTCATTAGTATCAATAGGCTTGTCATCATTATCCACAAACAAGAATTCTGCAAAGCATCCCTTGTCATTCTTTGCATCTTGGCTGAAATCAAACTCAAACACTTTCTCTGCAGGCACAGTTTTTGCATCTACCCATAAGAACTTAGGATAGTACGTTACCGTACCAAACTTTGTACTATGTTCAGAACAGGAACAAAACAGAACAAGAACAAAGAAGAATATAAATTGATAGATATGCCTCATTTCACACTTACTTTTAATGAACGTTCAGGTTTACTCTCACACTTAACTGGTATAGACTCTGTCACCAAGAAATCAAAAGTTCTTCCTCCCCTTAGTTTGACAGCTAAAGGAAAATACTTTGAATATGGCAGCGAATGCACATTTCCTCTAAAAGCTATATATACCCTTAACTTTCCATTTACAAACTTTGATTCTTTCACATAATAAGGTGAGTTAGCAGGGAAACTCACAATAAAATACTTTCCCTTAACATCTCCCCAAATCGGCAATTCTAAATACTTATCATTACGAGCATTGAAAACCGCATAAGACTGCAATCGAATCATATTGATATTGACATCTGCAGTCTTAACCTTCCAAAGATGAGATTGAGAATCGATAATTTGATCTATTTCCTGATTATAAGCAGCCTTATTTAACATCACATAGAAACCATATACATTTTTGTTCGCATATCTGGCTCCCCATTGCCCCAACAATATTTGAAATTGACGAGTTTTCTCTTCATTCTGCCCATCCGTCATTAAAAACATATAAGTTACTCTTGAAGAATTTACTCTATTCTTATAGAAATCCATCAATGGGTCACTATGATAAGTCATAGAGCTTTTATTGACAGAAAGAGAATTGATTTTATTCTTTAAAAATCTTTTCCTTTTGATGTTGCAAGACTAGAAAAAGCTGGTAAACTAGCATGACGATTCTTGTCAAAGGCAAATGGAACAACCACTAATTCTGTGGTTTCATCCGTTACCTTTTCTATCGCATTCTTCAAATTGTCCTTCACTTCATCCCATATTCCATTAGGTTCTTTCATTGAATATGAGCAATCAAGATAATACACCCGTCTCTCTTTCAATATTTGAGAATGAATCGCCAAAGAAGACAACATCATTATTATCATAAGAATCCGTCTCATTCTTTTCTGTTTGTGTCAACTTGTTCCCAGAAGTTATATTAGCTATTTAGTTTTTAATGAAAAGGCGTGGGACTATTGTTCGGTCGCCGAAATAGAGGTTGTGGAAAGACCTTTCAACTAGCAACTAACAATAGCCCACGCCAAAAGGTATATCGGCACCTTCCCTCTATAGAGAAAAGGATACAATAATCCCATAGCGTGAGCCGTATTGCAGTTCGTCATAGTTGAATTTTGAAATTTCCATATTTCTATTTCAAGACTAACGTTCAATACGCTCATTCATTTGAGTCTTCATCGCAGCCGTTCTTTTCCGTCTGCTCCAACTCAGACCGCAAAAGTAAGCAATATTCTTGATACCGCCAAACTTTTTGCGATGTTTTTTTATCCCGAAGGACAAAAAAGGCATTGAACGCTGCCATTGCCGAGAGAAAAATACTTCCACATTTCTATTCCATGACAACAATTCAATGCCCTATACCTATATACCATCCCTTACGAAAAGGTAAACAAACAGTTACGATTATTTTTTAGTTATCGTTCCTTTTCTCGTATTTACAGAGAAATTACCGAGTGATGACTTCACCTGATACACGCCACTCTTGGCACTCACCAGCTTTGCTGACATTCCCATAAAGCTGACACCACCATCCTTCTTCTCTATGGTGTACTTTCCAAACGGAGTATTCACAACAATATGGTGCTTGGTGTTCTCTACTACACCATACACCGTACCGGATGGTGCCTGCTTTACCTGCTCGGCTACGCTCTTTACAGCATTTGCCACATCGGTGTTGTTACTCTTTGCAAAACTGGTTGTGGTGACAGCTACTATCATCATCAACGAAATCATTACCTTCTTCATACCTTATTATATATTAAAAGGGTTATACTTCATGTTCCTCGTTCCACGAATCATTCTCTTCTATCGCTTCCGGATTACGAGTGCAAAAGTAAGAAGATTATTTCTATCAGCCAAATATCTAAACCTACCTTGTATGAAATGCCATTCTGTATGTACCAAATGACAAAGAGGAGGCGTCATAAGTCTAAATTACAGTTGGCGCATAACAGTTGACCTACGCATACACATCATCTGTTGTGCAAGCGCATATCAGCTGATATGCAAGCGCACAACAGCTGTTGTGCGACCGGAGATACTAACTAACTCAAAAACATATACTATCTTTTCTAACAACTTATATTATGTTTCCCAACAACATATCAGTAACATTCCAACAAACAAAAAAGGGTGAATCATTTACTTATGACACACTCTCTTTGCTAAATCAGACACACAATTGATCTTATCTTATAATATTATACTCAAACTCATAATCCCCATTCTTCAGCCATTCGGGAACATCTTCCCCATTTTCCATAAGGCCTTATTCCTCTTTTTTTTAGTTCAAATTACAATTGCAAAAATACCTCCCGTCAATATTTATTACCAAAATTCATATACCTATATTTTTTGAATCTAGCGGTAAAAACAAGGGGAATGAGAGGTCGGAAATCCCCGTTTTCTGCTCTATATTAAGAACAAGCCCTATAGTTGTACGACTATAAAGTTACAGTTGTACGACTATACATGCTATGGTTGTACAACTGTAGAGTTATGGTTGTACAACTATAGGGGTTATAGTCGTACAACTATAGATTTTCCTCAACGCCACCATCTTGTCAAGAAATCACAAACACTTGATTATCAACAAGTTCTTATTTCTCTTCATATTTGCGATATTCTCAAAGAAATAATAAGCGTCTGAAAATACGAGAATCTCAGGCAAGCTAATGTAAAGAAGATTCATTCTCAATAACGCCATATCACTACATCTTCGGGTAATTCTTGCAAATCACCTACTTCATTTTCCACCCATCAATGGTTCCCGGCTTCGACGAGAAGTTGCAGCCTATCTGATAAATCTTTCTGCCATCTGCTGCATATTCCCTGTCATAGCCCATATCCTCTATCTGCTTCAGGGCTTCCTCTGCCGAACCATCACGCTTGAATTCGAAGATGTAGATATAGTTCTGGGTCTCTACCACGCAATCTACCCTACCTTCGCTTTGCTGCTTTGACCAACGTCAAGAATCCGCTTCGCACTTCATCATTCGGAAAATCCAGGAGATAGGAATCGGTATCCATATTCCAGTCTTTGATGGTAAGATAACCGCTCTGATAAATCATAGGCAACGGTGCTTCCACATCTGCCTTGTAGTCGATAAAACTACTCGTAGGATAAAAACTGTTCACCATCTCGTTGATGTTCTCATCAAAATGAGACAACAAGCGAACAAGATAGGTTGGCAAACCGGTACGGAACCAATAATCCGCCAGAATCTTCTTGCTCAAAGCATTTAAGATGCTGAAAGGATTATAGATATCAAGCATATTAGGACTGAAGTGATAACCGTCAAACTTCCTCTTCAGTTTGTATTTCATCCCTTCCTCTGTGGTTTTATATCTCACGGCCATCGCCTTAATTTGCTCATCAAAGGTAGAATACAATTCATCTTCCGTAATTCCACAAAGAGCCTCGTAATGCTCGTCCATACTGATGTCGTTAGGCTGATTGAAACCACTGAACACGCTTACCTGCGAGAACTTGGTGACACCCGTGAGCAAGACAAATTGCAGATTAGCATCGGCAGCCTTGAAGACACTATAGAAACCTTTCAAGACCTCACGATTCCAATCTTCCAACAACCGTTCTTCACCCTTTATTGATGTTTTGATTTGTGTATCAAGCACATCCAATATTGGCTTATCATACTCATCAATTAAAACCACGGCACGAAGTCCTGTTTTCTCATGAGCAGCTTTCAATACATATTCAAAACGACCTCCTAAGGAATCCCTGAAAGGACTTTTACCATATATCATCTCTTGCGATGCAACAAAGTTTTCTAATATGACCTCAAGTTCTCCAGGATTAGTGAAATTATTACCATTAAAGTCAAGATGAAACACAGGATATTGCTTCCACTCCTTCTCCAGCTTGTCGATGGCAAGCCCCTTGAACAGTTCCTTTTTACCCTCGAAATAGCATTTCAAGGTAGATACGAGCAACGACTTTCCAAATCGTCGTGGACGACTCAGAAAGTAAATTGTTCCATTATGAACCAAATCATAGACCAAGCCTGTCTTGTCCAGATAAACATAGCCATCTTCTATGATTTTCTCAAAGTCTTGTATGCCGATAGGATATTTCATATTGCTGCCATTTTAAAATCTTTCGGCAAAGTTACAAAAAATAATGATACAAGCAAAGGAATATCCCGAAAAAAAATAGCGAGACCGAAAAAGTTCAGCTGAGAAAAAACGAAAAGGCAGCTGCTGGCATCCTTCTAATGCCAACAACTGCCTTTCCTTTATTTATCTATGCAACTACTGTTTAAATTCTCTCAAATTGAAAGAAGAACGGCTGTTAAGCGAAGTTCTTCATATTAGTTCTTGCGCCATACTCAGCGCATCCGGCAACGATCATTGCCAAAATCATACCTAATACCATCATAACTTTTATCCTTTCTCTATATTTATCTGTTATCCTAATCTTTACCTTATTTCGAATCAACTTCCTGGAAGCATCCGGAGATGCCTCTCAAGGTTTGATTACTTGCCGAGGCTAATCTTCTTGTTGACATTTACAACCTCTGCAAAAAGGGCAGCTACAACTGCCAGTGTCATTACTAATACCATCATAATAGTTATCCTTTCTTTACTTTAATTATTCGTTATTCAATCTTTTCGAGTGCAAAGGTAATGCCTTTTTGTGTACGCACACAATATTTTTGGGAAAAACTTCAAAAAAGGGCCGTTTTCTTGATTTTTATCAAATTCTGTCATAGGAAACAGGGCAAAATGACATGTCAATCCAGGTTTTCTCAATCTTTAGAACACTCGTATTTACGATGAAACACCAGGAGACAGAAGGCTCCAGCCAATGCCATCGGCACACCGATGAGCGCAGGGTAATTATATCCCAATCCCATCGCCACGGGGATTCCGCCCAAGAAGGCACCCAGGGCATTGCCCAGATTGAAGGCTGCCTGAATGCAGCAACCACCCAGCATCTCGCCACCCTCGCTGTGCTTCACAATGAGAAACTGCTCAGGCGAACCTATACCGAAAAGGCAGGCACAACTGATAAACATCATCGCTGCCGATACCCAACCGATATGCGACAGAAAGAAGGTAGCCAGCAAGGCTGCGGCAGCCAGAAACTGCAGATAGCAGGTAAAGCGGCCCGGCTTGAATCTATCTGCCAGCAAGGCACTCACCTGATTTCCTACCACCATTCCCAAACCGGCAAGAATCATCAATACCGAAATTGATGCCGCATGGAATCCGCCATCTATCTGCAAAAGCGGAGAAATGTAACTGAACCAGCAGAGAATACCGCCGTTGCCCAGGAAAGTAGCAGCGATGATAAGCCAGGGAGCCAGATGGCGCATAAACCGGAACTGCGCCTTCATACCCTTGTTAGGCAGAGCCTCTACATCAGGAACCCACTTGTAAATCATATAGAGCGTGATGACGCCCAACGCCACCGACATGAGAAAAGGCACTCGCCAGGAGATGGTATGACTCAGGAAGGTGCCCAGCGGAACACCAAGCAGATTGGCAAACGGCATACCGGCACACATCATCGCCACCGCCTTGGTACCCTTTCCCTCCTTCGCCATCTTCACCGCCACGATGGTAGCCGTACCGAAATAGGCACCATGGGGAAGTCCCTGGATGAAGCGGGCACAAAGCAGAAGCCCGTAACTAGGGGCTATCGTAGCGATGATGGCTCCCAGAATCACCAGCGAAGTAAGAAACAAGAGTATATTCTTGGGGCGATACTTATGCATCAATATCAGCGAGAAAGCACCGGCGCATACACCCAGTGCATAGATAGAGATGAGATGACCAGCCTGAGGGATGGACACATTCATGTTGTGCGCCACATCGGTGAGAATTCCCTCAATAATAAATTCTGCGATGCCCAGGGTAAATGTACCCAAGGCGAGTGCAAACAATCCTTTTTTCATACGTTAATTATCCTTATCTTTTTATCCTAAGTTTGTTTTCAGGGTGCAAAATTACAAAAATCTCTACACATATAAATGATAAGGGGGCAAAAACTTTGCCCTTTCAAGATTTATTAGTAATTTTGCACTCAAAAATAAAAAGAAGAGGGATGAAGCGGATGCTGAATCCCTCTTTCATCATCAACAATAAGTAGAATGCCTATGCTGAATATTGCAGAATATTTTCCAATTACCGACCCTACGCTGATCTTCTTCGTAGTGCTCCTCATCATCCTCTTTGCCCCTATCATCATGGGTAAACTCAGAATTCCCCATATCATCGGAATGGTGCTGGCGGGTATCCTCGTGGGCAAATACGGACTGAACATTCTGGAACGAGATGCATCTTTCGAGCTGTTCGGCAAGGTGGGACTCTACTACATCATGTTCCTCGCCGCCCTGGAGATGGACATGGAGGGTATGAAGAAAAACAAATCGCGGCTCATCATCTATGGTCTGCTCACCTGCTTCGTTCCCTTCTTCCTCACCTTCGGCATGAGCATCTGGTTGCTGCACTATTCCACCAGGGCATCGTTTCTGCTGAGCTGCATCATGGCTTCCAATACCCTGATAGCCTATCCTATTGTTTCCAGATATGGTCTGCAGCAGAAACCGAGCGTTACGCTGAGCGTGGGTTCCAGCATGCTTTCGCTCCTGATAGCGCTCATCATGCTGGCAGGTCTCGTTGCCTCGTTCTCCAGTCACGATGGTCTGCTGTTCTGGGTACTCTTCACCGCCAAGTTTGCCGCATACTGCGGAGTAATGATATTCCTGATACCGCGACTCACAAGATGGTTTCTGCGCCGGTACAGCGATTCGGTGATGCAGTTTATCTTCGTGATGGCGATGCTCTTCATGAGTGCGGCTCTCTCGCAGATGGTGGGCATCGAGGGCGTGTTCGGTGCCTTCTTCGCTGGTCTTATATTAAATAGGTATATCCCGCACGTGTCTCCGCTGATGAACCGACTGGAGTTTACGGGCAATGCGCTCTTCATCCCTTACTTTTTGATAGGTGTGGGCATGCTCATCAACGTGGGACTGCTTTTCCAGGGCAGTCATATCCTTTGGGTCATCTTCTGCATCGTGTTCTTCGGAACCTTGGGAAAAGCCATCGCAGCCTATGCCGCCTGCTTCGGTTTCCGGTTGCCGCTGTCATCGGGTCACATGATGTTCGGTTTGACTTCTGCCCATGCCGCCGGCAGTATCGCCATGGTGATGGTGGGTATGAACCTCCTGGTGGGTCCGAACACCTATCTGGTCAACGATGACATGCTGAATGGTGTGGTGATGATGATTCTCTGCACCTGCGTCATCTCTTCGATGCTCACCGACTGGAGTTCCAGAAAAATTATCCTCCGCGACAAGGAGCTTCCAGATGCCGAGGATACCAAGAAGGCAAGCGATGAGAAGATTCTCATACCAGTGAAGTATCCGGAATATGCCGATAATCTGATGAGTCTCGCCTTCCTGGTGAGAAACCAGAAGCTGAACAGAGGACTGGTCTGCCTGAACGTAGTGTATGATGACAAGGATATGCGATACAAGCAGGAACAGGGCCGACAGCTGCTGGATCATTGCAGTCAGCTTGCCGCAGCCACCGACGTGATGACGCAGACGCAGGTTCGCATTGCAGCCAACATCGCCAACGGCATCAAGCATGCCTTCAACGAGTTCCAGTGTTCCGAAATCATCATCGGCATGCACATGCATCCGGAGGTTTCGCCTAAGTTCTGGGGAGAGTTTCATCAGAGTCTCTTCAATGGTCTGAGCCGTCAGATTATCATGGCTCGCATCAAGCAGCCGCTCAATACCATTCGCCGAATACAAGTGGCAGTACCATCGAGGGCAGAATTTGAACCGGGTTTCTACCGCTGGGTAGAGCGACTGGCGCGCCTGTCAGGCAATCTGGATTGCCGCATCCAGTTCCATGGCAGGGAGGAGACCCTGGCACTCATCAATGAGTACATCACCAACCGCCATCAGGAAGTACGTGCCGAATACACCCTAATGCAGCATTGGAACGAGATGCCTCAGCTTGCCTCCCACATGAGCAAGAACCATCTCTTTGTGGTGGTGACAGCCCGCAAGGGTACGGTATCCCACAAGTCGGCATTGGAACGATTGCCGGAAGAGCTCACCCGCTTCTTCTCGGGCACCAATCTGATGATTATCTTCCCAGACCAGCACGGAGATTCATCGGGCAATGTACTGACATTTGCCGAGCCTCAGCACCAGGAGGAAATCAGTGCCTACGTGGCATTCAACCAATGGTTCAAAAAGAAATTCAGAAAATAAAGAGAAAACAAAGGATACAAAAAAAGGTCGCCAGCATTTTGGCGATCTTTTTTAGTATATAAACAATCAAAACGATTTGGATTAATCAAGACGATTCTTATGATTTACTTTGTATTCAAAACCAGCTTCTTGGCTTTTATCTTTTCGCCAGCCACCGAAAGCTCTATCTTTCCTGGCTTATCGCCTGCTCTCAATATCACGAGAGCGGAACCTTGGAAGAGATTGCGCTGAATAGTCTTCACCAACTGGGTCTTTCCGATATGAAGTTCATCAGAAGCAATGTTTCCATTATCCACCGCCACGATATTCGCATCGCCCTTCACGGTGAATGTCAACTTGTCGAATGCCTTGGCATCCTTCACGTTCAGCACTCTTCTACCTTTCTTGTCCACGGCATAGACACGAACGTGCATCAAATCCTTACCGTCAGCATGCCAGTTTTCAGCATCAGGCACCAACTTCAAGGCCACAGCCTCGCCCGTGGTCTCTATCTGATGGCGAGCCACCACCTTGCCGTTTTTCTTAGCCACAGCCACCAGAATGCCTGGAGCATAGGCGATGTTGTCCCACTTGATGCGGGCACGGAGCTTAGGGTCGTTGCTGTTCTTCTTCACCCCCAGGCTCTTGCCGTTGAGGAAGAGTTCCACCTCGTCGCCATTGGTATAGGTATAGAGCGAAACCTTCTCGCCTGCCTCACGGTTCCAGTTTTCAGAAAGCTTTCCGGCAGAAACATTGATGCCATTCCACTGGATGTTGCCACCCGATTTCTCTATAACACCGATGTGAACGGTTGGCTCGTCAGTAAACATGCTCTTCACGAAATAAGCATCTGGCTTTGGCTGAAGAGAAAGGTCGAACACACCCTGGTTCCAACCCTTGATAGGCCATCCCATGCTCTCGCCCAGGTAATCGATGGCGCCCCAATAGGCAAGACCAATCACCTTGTCACGGTCCATCTCATAGAAGTTTGGTCCCATCGCAGCCACACTCGCCTCACTCTGATAGAAGGTCTTTTCAGGATAACGCTTCATATCACCAGGGAAGTACATATAGCGATAGTTGTAGGAGTTTACCTCGGTAGCCACCGCCAGATCGGCTGGAATGGAATCTGTCTCCAGATTGCGGTAGCGCGGATGCATCGCCACGGTCGTCAGTCGGGTATCGTCATAACGGTGCAGCAACTCCTTCTGGATTTTATAGGCGGTAACACCCCAATCGTTGAAAGGCAGGTTGCTATACTGCTGCAACTCATTTCCCAAACTCCACAACACCACAGAAGGATGGTTTCTGTCTCGCTTTACCCATTCCGGAATGTCTTTCTGCCAAAGGCTCTCCCACTCCACTCTGCCGCCGGCATACTGGGTAAGCCATTTGTCGTAAAGTTCATCCACAACCAGGATGCCATACTTATCGCAGAGCTTCAGGAAATCCTCGCTATATGGATTATGAGAAGAACGGATATGATTCATACCGAACTCCTTGATCAACTTGAGTCGCTTCTCGATGGCACGAGGATAGGCAGCAGCACCCAGGGCTCCGAGGGTATGATGGTTGGCATAGCCCTTCAGCAAGACCTTCTTGCCATTCACCAGCAAGCCCTTCTGCGGAACGATTTCGATGGTACGCACGCCAAACTGTTCTTTAATCTGATCAGCCACCTTTCCATCCTGATTATAGAGTGTCACCTCGGCAGTATATAAATAAGGTGTATCTGGCGACCACAGTTGGGCATTCTCCAGAGAGATGGCAGGCAACTCATATTCTCTATCACGCCATTTGGCATTGAAGTCGATGTTATTCTTCTGTTGAGCCACCACCTTGCCATCGGCATCCAGAATACGAACCTCTACAGGAATAACAGCCTTTCCCTGTCCTTTTGCCAGCTTCTGCTGGTTGATAATCTCTGCCTTGATTTTCACCTCTTTGTTATCCTGGGTGCGGATAAAGAGAGGATGGCGAGGGAAGTACAGATCCTTGTCGGTGATGATGAGATTGACATCACGATAGAGACCGGCACCCGTAAACCAACGGGAATTATTAGGATTGCGGGTATCTGCCTTGACGGTTATCTCGTTAGCCTCGCCCCATTTCAGGAGCTTGCTCAGGTCGATATCGAAACCGAGGTAACCATAATCGGTACCTCCGATACGCTTTCCATTTAGATAGACATCTCCCACCAGCATGATGCCCTGGAAATCGAGCACGATGCGCTTTCCCTTCCATTCATCCTTCGGAGTCAACTGATAGCGATACCAGCCGATGCCCATCTCCTTAAAGCCACGCGGACTCAATCGGCTGCGCACATTGCTTCCGGCATCACTATTGTCAGGACGTTCGCTGGCATCAGGAGCCACCCAGTCCTGACCGATCAGGAAATCATGAGGCAGATTTACCACGTCATCATCCCCCTGAGTTGTTTTCAACTCATCTATATTCTTCACATCTCCGCGATGGAACTGCCATCCCTGGTTGATACTGATTGTATCGCGCACCGCTGCATCAGCCGAAAGGGTTCCCATCAAAGGCAAACCGCCCAATAGCAACGAGGCGAAAAGTATTGTCTTTTTATTCATTTCAAATTCATTTTATTAATTTCCGTCCGGCTTGGTTACATCCTGATTCACGGATGGATACCACACGAATTGATTGAAATCATCTGGCTGGGCAGGATTGTAGTCCTTCCAGTCACTGCGTAGATACTTCACGATAGGCAGTTTGAGCTGCTTCATACCCATTACCACCATCTTTGCCACCTCGTAGGCTCCGTATGGATTGAAGTGGGTGTTATCCTCCAGAGCCTTAGTCTGTTTGGGATAAGTATTTGCCGGATAGTGAACCAGCGACTTCTTGCTGTTCTCATAACCCAAAGTCTCGAAGAAAGTGCGGGTCATATCGTGGAGTTCAATGACAGGAACATTCTCTCTCTTAGCCACAGCTCTCATGGCATCAGGATAATCCTTATGAGTCTCCTGAATCTTGCTATGGGTAGCCTCATCGAAGAAGCGACGCTGAGTAGGAGTTACGAAGATGATGTTGCCACCCTTCTTGCGGACCTCATCGATGAACTTCTTCAGATTATAAGAGAAGTTATACCAGGCACCACTGCCTGCAGACTTCTCCTTCTGGTCGTTATGTCCGAACTCACAAATCACGTAGTCGCCCTTCTTCATCATCGCCAGCACCTTGTCCAGACGGTTGGAAGCAAGGAAGGAACCTGCTGTCAATCCGCTTTCGGCATGGTTTGAGATAGCCACCTCCGGACCGAACCAACGGGTAACCATCTGCCCCCAGGAAGCGTATGGCTCTGTAAACTGATCTACTACCGTAGAGTTGCCGCAGAGGAAAACGGTGGTGGTTTCAGCAGGAGCCGGTTCCACCTTGATGCTCTTTACAGCTGGGGCAGCACCCGTAAACTCCAAGATCAGCTTTTCATCCCAGGTAAACGTCTCCTTCTCGCGAGGTTTGATTTTTACGTTCATTTTATCGGTAATATAAGGAGAACGCTTGTTCACGATGAAGGAGTAAGTCTTGAACTCACCCTTCCTGGTACTCACCTCATCGAGCATCAGTCTTCGGTTCTCGGCACGAACCACAGTCTTGCCTGCTTTCTTCTTAGAACCGAGCACCACGGTGACCTTATAGTTGCCATCTGCCACCTTCACAGAATAGAAGAAAGGGGCATTGCTCTTTGCCTTTGGAGCAGCCACGATGTCATATCCCAGCCCCTTCTCTGCGGAATAGACAGGCTGCACCTTGGTCATATCAATATAAAAACCCTGGGCATTGACTCCTACAGAAGAAGCCAACGCCAAAAGTCCTGCTACTAAAATATATTTTGTCTTCATCTGATGATATCTTTATTGATTGTAAATTATCATTTTACTTCAGATACTTAGCCAATGGACTCTTCATTTTCTTCAAGCCCTTCGCCACGCACTTGGCATTGTGCTGGGCACCCTTCAGACTGGTGTGGGTATGATCCTTCTTGTAATATGCCTTCACCTTTTCCTTGCCTATCTTATCGTATGAATCGGCAGCGATGTTGTGGAGGTCGAGGAAGGCAACGCCTGTCTCAGCTACCACCTCACGATACCATTTTCCGTAGCTATCGTTGCGGCGCTCCATCTTTCCGTTAGGCCACTCGTTGCGAGGAGTCAGGGAAACGAGGATTGGGGTAGCTCCCTTCTCTCGCACATCCTGGATAAACTTCTTCAGGTACCAGCCGAAAGAATAAACCACCTCATACTGCTTGCTCTCTTCCATCTGATAAACATGACAGGTATCCTTGGCACTAGGAATGGAGCCGCGCATCTTCTTGTCGGTCATAGAACAGATGTCGTTGTGTCCGAACTCGATGAGCACGTAGTCGCCCGGCTGAAGACTGTTATATACCTTATCCCATCTTCCCTCATTGAGATAAGAACGGGAACTGCGACCTGCCTTGGCAGCATTCACACAGGTAATCTTCTTAGGATTGAAGATGGTGTAAGCCTGAGATCCCCAACCCCACATGCCGTCTTCATCCTTATCGGCATTCTTCACGGTACTGTCGCCTGTAAAGAAGACTACCGGTTTGCCCGGTTCACGCTTGAAATTCTCTACAGGCAGAGCCACATTGATCATCATCGCCTGCAAAGGAGCCAGACTTGGGTCCTTGCTCTCAGCCAATCCCTCTGCAGCCGAACGGGCATTCATCATCGCTCCGAAACGGGAGGTATGGATATGGTCGGTAAAGAAATGATATTTCTCCTTCCAATGACCATAGCTATCGAGCTTGGCTGCCGAAATCTCGTTCAGATCTACGAAAGGAACTCCTTCCTGCTCAGCCACCTGCTTTGCCCACAAGCCGAAAGTCTTGTTCACACGGACAATCTTATCGTTTTCATCGTAGGCATCACGTGGAGTCAGCGACATCAGGATAGGATGAGCACCCAGCGCCTTGCAGTCGTTGATGTATTTGCGCATGTATTCACCGTAAGTATAAACAGTCTCCTTCACACCAGTCTCCTTGATGGTGACATTGAGCGAATCCTTGCCGATGCCAGGGATGCTGGCACGTGCTCTGCCACTATCGTATGGACCATTGTCGTTATGACCGATGGAGATAATCACCCAGTCACCAGCCTTGATGCCCTTGCGCACATCCGGCCAAAGACGGTTGTAGAAGGTACGGCTGCTCATACCTCCGAGCGCCTGGTTTTCTACCGTAATCTTGTTGGCATCGAAGAACTCGTGCTCGTAGTATCCCCAGCCCCACTGACCATTGTTACCATTACCCAGTGTGCCATTGCGCATCGTAGAGTTACCTATCAGGAAGAGTACCGGATTATTGCCCTTGCGACTGGTTCCCGGTTTGATTCGGGCGGTCATCGCCTTGTTCAGGCTATCCACGGTATTGTCGATAACCTTATTGACATCTTCCATCGGCTTTGCCACCTGGGCAAAGGAAATTGTAGTTGCCGCCATCAATGAGAAGGCGAATAATATTCTTTTCATATCCTTTATCGCTTTATATGTTATATTCTCTGTATTTCCTTATATCTTAATAAACGTATCAGATACATATCTATTTTGTCAGAATCTCTTTTTTTATTTCAAATTCTTATTTCTGAATCTTCTCAGCATGATCGGGCAGATAATACCCCAGATGCGGAGGCTGGTTATAGCCTACATTCTGCCAGGCCACTCCCATACGATAGATATGGTCGTGCATCAGAGTTGGAACCCGATATTCTGTCGGAATATTGGTGGTGAAGATATTGAGATGCGAGGCATCGCTCTTATCCCAATAGATGACTTCCTCTCGCCAGTCGCCGAAGAGATCAGCCTGTAGATTAGGAGTCGCCTTCGACCAGTTGCAACTCACCGAGTTGCCCATCTCATACAGTTGCTTGCCATTGCTCAAAGGCAACGCCACCGCTTCCTTTCCGTTCCATTTCTGGAGATAAGGAGGGAAATGAGGAGGACGGCCGTTTGCCAGAAGTTCATCCTGCAAGTCGCCATCCCAATAGATCCGGAAGTTCATTGCCGGCATTTTGGAAACAGCTTTGAAACTCGTTTTCTCATTACTTCTGAAATGATCAGCTTCATGATTCTTCTTATAGGATAAAGATGTTTCTGCCGAAACAGTCTTACCCTTGATGTCTCTTACAACAGGAGCATCCGAACACCAAAGTTCATATCCCCGATGCTGGGCATCGATATCAGCAGCCAATCCTCTTCCGGTATCATCCTTATCGAGTGTACGGAACAGGATTTCGCCTGTTCGTGCATCCCGCAGATCAGAACCGTAGGGATATTCTTCGTGTACCATATAATATTCCAATCCCGGTCGGTCGGGATCCAGATCAGCAAGATGCTGCGCATCGCCATGTCCCAATCCGGTAGAATACAACAAGGTTCCATCATGGTTGATGGCTGCAGATCCGTAGGTAATCTCGTCACATCCATCCCCATCCACATCGCCCACAGCCAGACTGTGAGCACCCTGGGCATAAGCCGTATTCTTACATCCATGAACCTCCTTCTGTACCTTTCCATCAGCATCGGTTACCTTCCAGTCGTTGGGAGTCAGCGAAGCATGGAGCCATTTGGTCTTGAGTTCCTTTCCGTCGAAATCTACCGCCCAGAGATAAGAGCGGGTATAATAGCCACGACACATCACGGCACTCGGCTTCTTGTCGGCACCCTCCAGGAAAGCCACACCGGCAAGGTATCGCTCGCCACGGTTGCCATAGTTGTTCTTATCGCCCCAGACTGAAGAATAGGCAGGAAATCCGTTCTCCAGATGCTCTTCCTCTTCCACCTGCCGGCCTGTACCGAAGGCTCGGTTGGGCTGATACCAGATGGTATGCATCGCCTTTCCGGTTTCGCCATTAAAGACTGTAAGCAGTTCGGGACCTGCCATAATGCGACCTCGCGAATTGCGATAGTCGGCAGCATTGTCCAGTTCTCGGATTCCGGCATCCGTAGCCGCATCGCTCACAAACTTTCCCTTGGCATCTACCGAACCCGTCGATGTCTTGCAGATCATCTCCGCCTTGCCATCGCCATCGAAATCATAGATCAGGAACTGGGTATAGTGAGCACCGGCACGGATATTCTTACCCAGATTGATGCGCCAGAGTTGGGTTCCATCCAGCTTATAGCAGTCGAAGATGACCTCTCCCGTATATCCATTGTGCGAATTGTCATGCGAATTGGTTGGGTCCCATTTCAGGATGATTTCGTATTCTCCATCCCCATCCACATCGCCCACGCTACAGTCGTTGGGGGTATATTCGTAGGATTTTCCATCGGGAGTAACACCGCCGGCAGGACGGTTGATGGACAGGGAGCGATAGAGATCGTTCCATGGCTTCACCGCCTTCGAAACTTCTCTTTCAGCCGGAGCATCCATCCTGGGTTCTTTCTGATAAGTGATGATCCGATAGGTATTGGCAGAGGAACCTTTCCGGTCTGTATAATTGGTCAGCTTCACCTGATGGGCGATGATCTTTCCATCCCTTTCTATGTCGAAGCATACGTGTTTGCTATCCGTACCCAGCAATCGCCAGCTGAGGAAGATTCCCTGGTTCTGGGCAGGCAAAGCCACCAAGCCACGGTCCAGCTTCTCCATCTGCGATACCGGAGTCTGTCCTTGTGCATGGAGATGAGAGCAGGGAGCCATCGTCAGCGCCATACTCATCATCGGAAATAACATTTGTTTGATTTGCATGATGATAGTTGTTTATTGTTTTATATTCTGCTACAAAAGTACACATAATCCGATTCATCTACCTAGTAATATTATCCAAAGAAGCGAACTATCATACAATTCTCCATTATTCCATTCTTACAGTTTTCTGTATGAGAAGAAAAAAGAGCGATACCTTCTACCTAGAGAAAGATACCGCTCTTCAACATATAATCATTAACCTATCCTATAGATATCCGATTAGTAACCAGGATTCTGCATCTTCTCCTTCTCCTCGTTGCTCAAAGAAGCACCATTCGCGTTGGTGATACCATCGAGGAATGACTGAGGAATTGGGCGATAGTAATGCTTGGCTGGATCAAACTTACCCTGTCCGCCAGTGGAAGCATCACTAAACGCATTCCAGCGAGCTTCCAAAGTCTTGGTACGGGCCAGATCTTCCCAACGCTGACCTTCACCAATCAGCTCTCGTGTACGCTCATCCAAGAGGAAGCACATGAACTTATCATAGTCGGATGTCAACTTCAAAGCTTCGTAGATAGGCTGTTCAACCTTTGAGTTGAGCACATCCTCAACACCATTCAGATGCATATTGCTCTCTGTAGAGGCAGTAGTCTCGGCAATATTGTTAGACTCATAATAAGTATTCTCCTCGGTATAGATGGCACCCTCAGCAGAGAAACCACCACCCTTGCCTGTGCAGGCAGAGTTCTTCTTGTAAGCCTGACCACCATCACGGCTGATAGAGCGGTCCTCGCCAGCCTTGTAACCGGCACGGTCGCGTACCATATTCAGGTAAGTGATGGCATTTCCATAATCCTTCTTGCGGATATAAGCCTCAGCTACCATCAGGACATCGTCGGCAGAACGGGCAATGATGGCATCACGGGTTCCGAACTGTGACGCAATAGATTCACGGGCACCGTCACGGAACTTGCTCAAAGCCACACTTCTGTTATGAATACTACCCAAAGTGTAATAGTTGCCTGAACGTTCGGCAGCATTGCTCTGTGTATTGAAGCTAAAAGGCTGACCGGCATAATAACGTACGAAGGTATGCTGTGGGGTGAGTTTGCCATTCTTCAATACATAATCCTCAGACTTATTCTCTGTGCCATCAGCATTCAATGCAGGAGTGAAACGAGTGTCACCAGGATTATTGACGATATACTTGATACCAATCTCACCTCCCTTGAAACGATGCTCACCAGGATCTGATTCAGTAGGAACCTTCACATCGTCAGGATAATACTCAGGGTGTGCCTTGTATATATCATCTGTAATCTCCAACTTACCAGTTTCCTTATTCTTCTTGGTGGTAATCCAGTAAGGAGCACCATCCGTATAATTGGAACCATACTTGGTGATGAATGACTTCCAGAAACGGGAATCATTCACACGGTCAAATACCTGCATAGAATATTCTGTAGCACTGACGTATGAGAACTCACGACCTCCAGAAATGTCACGCTTACAACCAGCCATGTTCTGATAAATGGATGGATAGTAGAGGTGGAACTGGTTGCCAAAGCGACCTCGTGTGCTGGCACCATCGTTGGAGAACTGTGCAGCAAGAACCACCTCGCTAACTTGCTCATTGGCACCATTAGGCTCTGTATAATCCCACAGTTCCTGGAAGTTCTGGCACAATGGGTGGGCAGCAATTACTTCCTTACCATACTTGATGACAGCCTCCAGGTCGGCATCCTTGTACTGAGCATTCCAGCCATCATGCAATTCAGAGGCACGATAAAGATGAGCCTTTGCCAGGAAATGGGCAGCAGCCGACTTAGTAAGGCGACCAACCTGCTTTCCTTCTGGAGATTCAGGCAACAATTCGTATGCCTTCTGAAAATCAGAAATAATCTGGGCAAAGCACTCTTCCTCGCTGTTGCGGGTATAGGTATAATTAATCTTACCGTTGCTTGGCTCCAGCTTCAAAGGCACACCACCATACTGCTTTACCAGCTCGAAATAAGCAAAAGCACGGAGGAAATAACCCTCGCCCAGACGGGTATTGTAAGTGCTCACCTTCTCTCCATAATATAATGGAGTGTTCTGGATGACAAGATTGGCAGGCTCTACGAGACCATACATATTGTCCCACAATGGCTGGTTGGCAGCAGTCTCACCCGAGTTGAGGTCTGTGCTGTATGCATTGTAAGAGGTGATGTTGTTGGCACCACTAGTAAACTCATCGATACCCATACCATAGAGATAAATACCCCAGATATAGTTATACTTGAACTTCAATTTCTGGTAAGCACCCGTAACCAGGTCGTCAATACCTTCCTTAGTCTGGAAATAAGCCGTACCTTTCTCGGTAATCAGCTTCTCATCAAGGAACGAATCACTACAAGAAGTAACTGTTCCTAAAGTTGCACCTGCAATCAGTGCTGCATATAATATTTTGTTTGTCTTCATGATGTATCTGTATTTAGAATCCAATGTTTAATCCGATAACCCAGCTCTTGATGGTTGTACCTGAACCATAAGAAGTAGAGTTGTTATCATAACTCAAGAGGTCGGTATCAAGCCACTTGCACTTCTTGTAAATGGTGAATGGGTTCATGGCCTGAACATAAACCTTGAGGTTACTCATACCCATTTTGCTTGTGATCTTCTTAGGGAATGTATAACCCAGAGAGATATTACGCATCTTGATGTAAGAACCATCCTGATAATTCATTGAGCCAGAAAAAGTATCAGCGTTCTGACCCTGAGAGCCAGGAGAGTAATACTCAGCATCCTCATTGATGTCCTTAATCCAATAATCCACATCACGCATAGCATACATACCTCCAAGAGTCTCAGCACCCTTGGCTACAGTAAACTTCCATCGTGCATAGATGAAGCAGGAAAGTTCAAAGTTCTTGTAGCTGAATGTGTTATGCCAACCACCAGACCAACGAGGACGAACCTTACCTACAATCTGACGGTCATTTGCATCAATCTTACCATCAGGATTTACATCCTTCACCTTGATCTGACCAGGTTTACGACCAAACTTGGCAGCTTCATCAGCCTCCGAAGACTTCCAGATTCCATCATATACATAGTCGTAGTAAACACCAATTTCCTCACCTACGAAGAGACGGTCGTTTACATTCTTTTCTACACCATTATTCAACTTATCCACGCGGTTGCGGTCGATGGTCCAGGTCAAACTGGTGTTCCATTCGAAATCCTTAGTCTTCACAGGAATGGCATTCAACTGCAAATCAACACCCCAACCGGAAGTCTCACCTACGTTGGCGTATGTGCTGGTATAACCGGTGAGAGATGGAATGGTGGTAGCTAGAATCAGATCGGTAGTCTTGTTGTGATAGTAGTCAACACTACCGCTGATACGGTTGTTGATAAAGCCGAAGTCGAGACCTACGTTCCACTGCTTGGTCTTCTCCCAACCGAGATCGAGGTTCGCCATCTTGTTCGGATTCTTGGCAGAAGCATCAGAAGGCAAGTAACCCACAGTAGGATCCATACTTCCCCATGCATAGTAGTTGCTCTGAACAGCACCCTGAGTAGCGTATGCAGATACAGCATAGTTACCGGAAATACCATAACCCAGACGAAGCTTCAGGTTACTGATAAAATCAGCCTTCTGCATAAACTTCTCCTGATCAATACGCCAACCAAGAGCTACAGATGGGAATGATGCCCACTTATGACCATCAGACAACTGAGAAGCACCATCGGAACGAACACTGGCTGTCAACATATACCTGTCTGCATAAGTATAATTCACACGAGCCATGTAGGAAGCAAGCGAAGTTTCTGTCAGGCCAGTAGAATAAGCCTGTGGATTTCCCAATGAACTTGTGTTCCACCAAAGTTCATCTGCACTCGCTACAAAAGCCTTGATATTACCATTCTCTGAATGATAGCTAGATGCACTCTGCAGGAGGGTAACACCAATACGATGGTTCTTGGCAATGGTCTTGTTGTAGTAAACCAGATTATCGAGCGTCCAAGACACCTTATTGGATGGATTGTATTGAGCTATGTTTCTGCCATCTCCATTGATACCATCGGCTGCATTGGCAATACCCAGGCGATAATACTGGAGTTCCGGACCAAACTGAATGCGATACTGCAGACCCTCCAATGGCTTCCACACCTTGCCAAAGTCAAATTGGGCATATGCGCTGCCATTGATTCGGAAATTGGTACGCTTGTTGGTATTATACTTCAGTTCATCAATAGGATTGATGATGTTCACATTGTAATCCCAAGGATTACGTATATAGTTGCCGTCAGAATCGTAAGGAACGGTCCATGGAATCATTGAATTCAATGCATTGTAATAATCGCCAGGACCAGTTACAGATTTGGAGAAGTTATAACCATAATCCTGGGTTCCGTATGAAGCATTCATGGTGAAGCCCAATGTCAATGGATCAACAGGTCTTGCCTCGAAAGAAGTATTCAAGGTAAAACGCTGATAGCTCTGACCAGGCTGTACACCCTTCTGATTTAAATAACCAAAAGAACCATAACCCTTGAATCTGTCTGAACCACCAGAAGCACTGAGTGTATGCTCATGAGTAATACCAGTCTGCTTACCATGAGAAGCCCAGTCGTAAGAACCCACTAATTCCGGATGATAAGTACCATCTACCCAAGCCTGATTAATATTAGCCCAGCTGTCTGCCTGACCTCCGAAAAGCTTCACATCTCCCTCATAATTAGGAGCAAAGTCTTGTGTCTTATCGCCATAATTGCCTTGGTTATATGCTGCCAGACGGGCATAGTCTATCCACTGTGCAGCGTTCATCATCTTGGTTACATCATGGAGCGTAGAGAAAGTAACTGTACCTGCATAGTTCAAGGTAACCTTGCCTTCCTTACCCTTCTTGGTAGTAACGAGCACAACACCATTGGCACCACGTGCACCATAAATAGCGGTAGCAGAAGCATCCTTCAACACCTCGATGCTCTCGATATCCTGAGGGTTGATATTCTCGATACCACCGTTCTGGATAATCATACCATCCACTACATAGAGCGGAGCACTGCTGGCACCGATGGAACGCTGACCACGGATGGTGATGCTACCTACAGTACCAGGACGCTGTGAGTTGGTAATATCCACACCGGCAGTCTTACCCTGCATACCCTCCAGGGCATCCTTTACAGGCATCGCTGTCAGGTCCTTTGAATCCAAGTGAGCCAAGGCGCCGGTCACATCGCTCTTGCGCTGTACACCATAACCTACTACCACGACTTCATCCAAAGCCTTGTTGTCTTCCTGCAATGTTACCTTCAGATCGCTCTTTCCGGCTACACTCACTTTCTGGGTTGTATAACCGATATATGAGATTTCCACGGTAGCATTCTTTGGCACGTTGGTCAAAACAAAGTTACCGTCAAGATCTGTTACGGCACCATTGGTTGTGCCTACTACTTTAACACTGGCGCCAATAACTGGCTCGCCCATGTTATCTACAACTGTACCTTTTACTGTTTTAGCTTGCTGTACTACATTCGTTGCTGCATTCACCTGAGCTATTCCGACAGGAGAAAACATCAATGCTGAGCAGAAAAGAGTAACAGGCAAAACAGATTCCTTTAAAAATAGTTTGCTGTCCATAAATTATTACGTTTTGGTTTATATGTTTATTGTTTCGGGTGCAAAAATACACTTATTCTTGCCGACTATACTTTATATTTTGACCATTCACCTTTATTTTTTGACTTTTGCCCATTTTTTGTTTTTCACATTACATTTTCTCTTTCTTTTTGTTTTGTATTCTAAGGATTTTATCGTATTTTTGCAGAAGAATCAAAAGACCTATCAAATGAAAAGAAACAAAAAGACATTCTACACCTTATTATATATAGCAGGAATCATCAGCATTTGGCTGATGCCTCTGCAGGCATTCGGCAGCATCAAATTAGACGGGAAGCGACTCTCGACTAAGGATGGTCTGTCGTGCAATACGGTGAACGATATCATCCAGGATAGAGATGGATTTATCTGGCTCGGTACCCCAAACGGTATGAGCCGATATGATGGCTATCAGTTTATCAACTTCACCAATCTCAGCAAGAACTCCGGGCAAAAGAGTCACCACTCCATCTCCCAGCTCATCAACGACGAGAAACACGGACTCATCTGGGGCTACAATCCATCTAATATTCTCTGCAGCTTCGACCTGGAAACAGCTCATTTTTCCGATTATTTCGATAAGGAGAATGCTACGCTCTTGAAAAACCGATTCAAGAGCCAGAATGGCATGTGGCTCTTTTCTGGAGACTTCGGAGTAAGATACCTGACTTATAGCAACGGAAAATTTCAAGCCACAGATTATACTACAAAGAATGGCAAACTGATAGGCGATCATCAGCTACAGATGACAGAAGATGCCAAACTGAATGTATGGATCGCATCCGATAAAGGTCTTAACCGCATCACCCCTGATGGCAAGAGCCATCTGATGCTCAAGAACCAGCATATCATCACCCTGACTACTGACGGCAATCATATCGCCGTACTGACCGACAAGGGCGATGCCTTCCTTTATGACAACTCGGGCAAACTCGTCCGGAAATCCCATCTTCCATCCATGGTGGGATATGTGGGTAAATCGCGCGCCTCCTTCTTCTGGCAGGGAGAATGGTATATCTTTACCCAGAAAGAAACTTTCGCAATGAATCTGAAGAACGGCATCTTCCACAAGCCAGCCATCCAGATACCGAATGCCATGTCGAAAAGTCTTCTCAAATCCTATGAGTTTCTTTACGACAAGAAGGGAAACGCCTACCTGTTCAACAAGAAGGGAAAACTCTTCAGAAAATTCCATCTGCTCGATGACCAGGCATACATCAACGGTAGAGACAAGAACTTCGTGGCTGCCGAAGATGCCAACGGAAATGTATATATCGTATCTTATGGTAACGGACTCTTCATCTACAACCGGAAGGAAGATGAACTCCAGCACTTCTCAACTGCAGACAAGGATCCACTCTTCCATTCCAACTTCCTGCTGAGCGTATTCATCGATCGCAGCGGATGCATCTGGATCTGTACGGGAGATGGCGTATATTGCTGCCGTGAACTAAAGGATCTCAACACAGAGCATGTCAAGATTGAACCAAATTCCAACCGGGAATGGAGCAACTACGTGCGCCATATCAGCAACATAGGCAATGACAAGCTCGCCGTCACTACCCGTGCCAACATAACTTACATCTATGATGCCAGAACCCAAAAGCGAACGATAGAAAAGCAGACCGATGCCTGCGCCTATGACTATGCCATAGATCCACAGGGCAAGAAATGGATATCTACCAAGGGAGACGGCATCTATATTGACAATGTAAGATATTGGAAATATGAGAAGGACCACTATGCTCCGGGCGTATCCTTCTACAAGACCATCTTCGACAAGCAAGGAAGAGCCTGGATTGCTACCTGGGGAGAAGGCTTGCTCATCACCCCACAGAAAACGGGGCAGCAGCCACGCAAATTCGAGCAGTTTCTGAATACTGACGGTAAGGAAGCCCAAATCCATGATTTGCTTCTGGACCGCAAAGGCAGACTCTGGGTATGCAGCAACAATGGCATCCTGATGGTGAATACCGCAGAAAAGAAGATTACAGCCCAGAAGTTCCTCCGCTTCAATGATGAAAACGGAAAGCTGCCGGTAAGCGAAATCAATTGCGGCATCGAGGCACATGACGGAAAACTGTGGTTTGCAGCAACTGGCGGCATTCTGAAATGCAGCTACAACGAGAAGACCCGGGAACTGGAGTACGAGCTGTTTGATACCAGCAAGGGACTCACCGACAACAATACCCGCTCGCTGGAGGAAGACAACTACGACAATATCTGGATTGGCACAGAGGAAGGAATCTCCCGTCTCAACGCCAAGACTAACGATATCCGCTCGTTCCAGATAGGACGCACCATCTTCAGCAACAACTTTACGGAGAACTGCGCCACCAAGCTGAATGATGGCAGACTGGTATTCGGTGTTGCCGACGGTATGATTTTCATCCAGCCATCCCGCACCATCAGCATGCCACCAGCCCACATGAGAGCAGTCATCACCGACCTCGCCATCAATGGAATCTCGATATACGAAGCAGAAAATGAGCAATTCCTAACCAAGGCGCTGAACTATACACGGGAAATCAGCCTGCCACACGACAAGAATTCGCTCAACATCCACTTCTCCAACTTCGATTATCCGCACATCCAGAATGCGATGTACCAATACTATCTGGAGGGAATAGACAAGACCTGGCGCCCGATGACCAGCATCAACCATGCCGAGTTCAGCGACCTGAACCCTGGCAGCTACACCCTGCATATCCGTACCCGTATAGGCAGCAACCAGTGGAGCGAGGAAACCTTGCTGCACATCACCATCTGCCAACCTTGGTACAATACGGTATGGGCGTGGTGCATCTATCTGCTCATCATCTGCGGAGCCGGAGTACTCTACTACCGTTCATGGCTGAGAAACTTCGAGCTGAACCAGCAGATTGCTTTGGAGAAACAGATGTCTGATTTCCGAATCAACTTCTTCACCCATATCTCTCATGAGTTCCGCACCCCGCTCGCCATCATCCAGAGTGCCGTGGAAAAGATGATGACCAAGGGAGAAGGCTATGCTTCCAAGAACTCCATCTATACCCTCTCCAGAGGAACCAAGCGACTGCAGCGACTCATCAACCAGCTGATGGAGTTCCGCAAGATCAATACGGGCAATATGAAGCTGAATGTAGAAAAGGGCGAAATCATCGGTTTCGTGCGCGCCATCTACAATGATATCTATACCGTGGCCAAACAGAAAGACATCACCATGAATTTCACTCCTTGGACCAGCAACCACGAGATACTCTTCGACCAGGAAAAGGTGGAAACCATCGTGTATAACCTGCTGAGCAATGCCGTGAAATATACCCCAGACAAGGGTATTATCAGCGTGAAACTCTATCAGGAGAACAACATCGTGTTCTTCTCGGTAGAAGACAATGGTCCGGGTATCAAACCGGAAAGAGAGGCTGATCTCTTCAAGCCATTCATGCACGGCTATGCTTCCAAGGGCGGTATGGGTATCGGTCTCTATACGGCGCATCAGATGGCAGAAATCCACAAGGGTTCGCTCACCTATGAGCGTTCCCTGGATCTCGGAGGCAGCCGTTTCTGCCTTGCCCTGCCAAATGATGCCGGCAAGTATCAGCCGGAGGATATCATCGAAAAGAAGGCGCTGGATGACCACAGCATCGACAAGGACGAGATAGAGATGATTGTAAAGGAGATGACTCCGAAAGCCATCAACAACGTTACCGTGATGGTGATAGAAGATGATCTGGACATGCTGGAGCAGATCAAGTCGGAGCTGTCTGTCTATTTCCATGTAGAAACATTCATGAATGGCAAGACGGGGTACGAGAACATCCGGAGAATCAAGCCAGCCCTGCTCATCAGCGACATCCAGTTGCCGGAGATGAGCGGCTACGAGATTGTAAGCAATATGAAGGCAGATCCGGAAACGCAGAACATCCCAGTCATCATGCTGACTGCCTTCGATGATACCAGCCATATACTGAAGGCATACAAGAACTTCGTAGATGACTATATGGTGAAGCCTTGCAACTTCAAGCTCCTCATCGCCCGAGCCCTACAATTTGTGGCTATGGAACTGAAAGCGAAGCAGAAGACTGAAGAGAAGGCGCAGCAGGAGAAAGCACTTGGTCAGGAAACGACTCTTAAGGAAAATGCTCCACTAGAGAAAGCAGAGCTGTCTTCCTGCGGAGAAGTAATCCTGGTCAAGCCAGTGAAGGAGCTCAAGAAGAATGAGCCTACCCTCCTGATGTCCACCCTCGACAAGAAGTTCAAGGATAAGCTGGAGGCAATCGTGGCACAGCATATCGGCGACAACAACTTCAATGTAGATCGCCTTGCCGAGCTGCTCAGCCTGGGCCGTACCACGGTATATAACCGCACCAAGAGCATCATGGGTGTTTCGCCAAACATCTATATCCAGAACGAGCGCCTGCGCATTGCCGCCAAGCTCCTGCTGGAAGGCGAATACACCGTAAGCGAGATCAGCGAAAAGGTCGGTTTCTCCGATTCCACCTATTTTTATAAGTGCTTCAAGAATAAGTTTGGAATCGCACCGAGCAAGTATGGCAAGTAAAATCTGTCGGCAAACTATCTGTATTCTTCAGTGACCCAGATGGTTTGCCGATAGTTTTGCAAGTGAGGAAATCGATCTGTGTAAATAAAATTCCCTAAAGAGAGAATCAGGAAGAAACGCCCGGAAAATGGGGAAAGAAGAGTTGGAGAATTTTCCCTTAAGGGTTTTTATTTTTTTCCTTAAGGGAAAATATATTTTTCCTTAAGGAAAATGACAGCTTCCTTTAAGAGTTTTTCCCGCCTCGTTTAACTTGTAAAGTTATTTACTACTACCAATACTATAGCCCCACTCCATCCGGCTCTCCGAGATAGTATAAGATAACATATCCGCGGGGACGCCTAACGGAGGACGGGCATATCCGGTGCAGCGGAATCTGTGTAACTGCTTAGCACATTATTGAATTATTAACGAACTATTGTTGTCTGTCTCAATCTTTTTTTATATTTTTGCAAAAAATAAGCAAAATAGCAGCAATGAAAATAGACAATAAGGCTCTATGAGAAGTTATAAACCATATATCATCAAACTATGCATCGTTTTCCTCTGCTTTGGCGGCTGGATACTTACCAGCTCTGCCCAGAAGGTAGAGACAAACGATTATTTCTATGTGCTCAATACCCAACAGGGGCTTTCTGATAACCGTGTTCTACAGATGATGCAGTTGACAGATGGCAGATTGGCGGTGAGAACTCCCAAGGGCATCAATCTCTATGATGGAAGGCGCTTCTCCTTGATTCCCCTTCCTGCAGAAAAGGCAGAAAGCATCACGAAATACAAGGGGCAGACGCATCTTTATGCCGATAGCCAGGACAGGTTATGGGTAAAGGAATACCAGAAGATATTCTGTATTCTGCTTGCAGAGGGCAGACTTCTGGAGCATCCCCTTGACGCTCTGCCAGGAAATGGAAAAGTGGATAAGATGAAAATGATGCGAAACTGCCCGACTGGGAATGCCATTCAGGATCTGTTTGTAGATAGCAGGAAGAATGTCTGGGTTGTGATGGGTGATTCACTGCTCAATACGCAGGATGGCAATCTGATCCATTTGAAGAAGGAATGGGGTGGTCTGCAGGATCTGGATACCGATGGCAAACAGGTTTATGCCTTCATGGATTCGGGAATCGTGGCGGTTTTTCAGAAAGATAAGCTGGTCTATACCACTTCTGCCTATTCAACAGCTGAAGCTCAGCATTATCGGAACACCTCACTCACCGTTCAGACACCGAGCGGACAGTTTTACCAGATTAGAACCGGACATGATGAAAAGAACAAGACGGATGCTTCCATCTTCCTGCATTTTAATCCGGAAACCCGTAAGTATTCCAAGATCTTCGCATGCGATTACATCTTGCATACATTGAATATGTCATCAGACAATCAGGCTCTGATCAGCTGTCAGCATGGTTATCTGATGTTCGACTTCAAGTTGGGAACTACTCCACGCGAGGTAAAGGACTTGTCTCTACCTGATGGAAAATCGCTCACCACAGGCATCAATACGGTTTATCGGGATAAGGAAGGAGCCATCTGGCTGGGAACCTATCACGATGGTCTGATTTATGTTTCACCCATGTTGGGCCTCTTTTTTACAATAGACCAACCCTGGTGGAAGTCGGGATGGGCGATAGCTGGCTTTGTGGTTTTCCTCGTGATTCTGGTGGGCATCATCACTCTTTATCTACGTAGAGGGAAGAAAATAAATGTAATAAATACCGATTCCACTAAAGATGATATTCCTTCCTTGTCTGAGGATAGCCTGCTACCGGAAACAGCCCAGGCTGTCAATCGGGAACCCGAGCTGATTCTTCAGGTGCGTGCTTTGGTAGAACAGCATCTGGAAGATGGCGAATATGGCGTGGAACAACTGGCACAGGATCTCTGTATGGAGCGGACAGGACTTTATAAAAAGCTGACGGCTCTGACCCATACTACTCCTGTGGCATTTATCCGCAGCATTCGCCTTCATCATGCAGCAGTCTTGCTTCAGAAAGGTAGGCTGAGTGTGAATGAAATTGCCGAGCGAACTGGATTCAGCTCGCCCAGCTATTTCACCAAGTGTTTTAAGAAGGAATTTGGCGTTTTGCCTTCCGAATATAGATAAATGATGCCGGAACAGCCCTGAAATGGGGCTTTTTCCGGCATTTTTCAACAAATGTGCCACTCGATTCTTCATTTGTTTTATCCCTTTTCCACCATTTAGCATTACTTTTGCAGTCGAAATACAATCTTATGTATTTGGACAGTACAAATCATAAACCCTCTAATAAAATAAACAAAAGTATGCTAAAGAATTTATCTCTCATTGCCCTTTTGGGCATCGCTTCCGTTGGCATTCCAAGTGAACTCTGCGCCAAGAGCGTAATGGTGGCAGGCACCCAGAAAGGTGCGGCTGCCAAGTCTATCACCCGTCAGGTGGCTCAGCAGAATGTAACCATCGAATTCTATTCTCCATCCATCGTCCGTATCTTGAAATCTGATGCTGGACTTGGTGTTCCCATTCAGAAGAAAAGCTATTCTGTCATCTTGAGACCTCAGCAGATGAAGGGCGTTCAAATACAGGAAAACGGAGATATTGTAAATATTAAATCTAGTTTAATTTCCGTCGAACTGAACCAACAGACTGGCGAAATCCGCTTCCTTTCGAAGGATGGAAAGCTGCTGCTTACCGATACGAAGACCCGCCTGGAAGCCCGCAAGGATGAAGCCAACAAGGGCAAGTACCGCATAGAGCAGGACTTCCGTCTTGCTGATGACGAAGCCATCTATGGCTTGGGACAGCTGCGTGATGTTTATATGAATCAGCGTGGTCGCCAGAATATTGAACTCTGGAATCATAACACTTATATCGCCATCCCTTATTTCACCAGCGAGAAGGGCTATGGTCTTTACTGGGACAATGCGGGAAAAACCTATTTCAATGATGTAGTAGCATCCAAGGATAATGGCAACCAGCCATCATGTACTTCCTTTACCAGCGAAGTGGGAACCTGTGCCGACTACTATTTTATGTATAAAGATGGTACACAGGATGGAGTTATCGCCAGCATCCGTGAACTCACCGGACAGGCTACGATGTTCCCGAAATGGGCGATGGGCTTCTGGCAATGCCGTGAGCGCTATAAGACCAGCGACGAACTGGCTGGCGTATTGGATAAGTATCGCGAACTGAAGATTCCTACTGATGCCATCGTGCAGGACTGGCAGTATTGGGGATGCGACTCCAACTGGAATGCGATGAAATTCCAGAATCCATATTATATAAATAAGGTGGGCGACCCAGCCTATGCCAAGTATCTTCCTACCGATATGAAGCAGATGAAGGCACAGAGAGAACCCCGCCTGAAGAGTCCGGAGGAAATGGTGAAGTATGTTCACAAGAACGATGCCCATCTGATGATTTCCATCTGGGCAAGTTTTGGTCCCTGGACAGATCAGTATCGTGAACTGAAGAAGATGAATGCCCTCCTTCCTTTTGAAACGTGGCCAAGAAACAGTGGCGTGATGCCATACGATGTCTTCAATCCAAAGGCTCGCAACCTCTACTGGAAGTATCTTACCCACCTCTACCAGATGGGCTTCGATGCCTGGTGGACCGATTCTACGGAGCCAGACCATTTTGAGAAGCCGGGCGATGAAAACTATCAGACCTACGATGGTTCATGGCTGGGCGTGAAGAACGCCTTCCCATTGTTGCACAACAAGAGCATCTATGAGCACCAGAGAGCGATGAAGGGCAACACAAAGCGTTCGCTCCAGATGACCCGAAGCGGCAGTTTCGGTATTCAGCATTATGGCACCATCTGCTGGAGCGGTGATGTGGTGGCTTCCTGGGACGAGATGAAGAACCAGATTCCATCGGGCTTGAACTTCTCGCTCTGCGGTATCCCATTCTGGAACACCGACCTGGGTGGTTTCTTCTACTGGGAGTTTGAACAGAATCCAAAGAACCCGGCCATTCAGGAATTGCAGACCCGCTGGATGCAGTGGGGAACCTTCATGCCATTGATGCGCAACCACTGTTCTTCGCCGATGGTAAGCGAACTGTATGAATTCGGAAAGCAGGGCGACTGGGCTTATGATGCTATGATTAAGGCCATCAAGCTGCGCTATCGCCTTTTGCCTTATATCTACAGTATGGCTGGCGACTGTGTACAGAATAGCGGAAGTATGATGCGTGCCCTGGTGATGGACTATGCGGCAGACAAGAAGGCTTCCCGCCTGAACGATGAGTATCTCTTCGGCCGCAACATTCTGGTGAAGCCGGTAACCGATCCTTTATACACCTGGAAGGATAAGGAGAAGAAGGGCCATACCATCTATCCTGATGTAAGAAAGGCAGCTGCGCCTGTGAATGTTTACTTGCCAAAGGGTAATAAATGGTATGATTTCTGGAGCAATGCCCTGTATGAGGGCGGTCAGGATATCCAGCGCCTTTGTCCTATCGACATTATGCCTGTATTCATCAAGGCAGGTACCATCCTGCCATTCGGTCCTGAAGTGCAGTATAGTTCAGAGAAGTCTTGGGATGAGCTGGAAATCCGTGTCTATCCTGGTGCTGATGGTAAATTTACGCTCTATGAGGATGAGGGCGACAACTACAACTATGAGAAGGGTAAATTCTCGGAAATCCAGTTTGTATGGAATGAAGCAGCCAGAACCCTGAACATCGCGCCACGCAAGGGCAGCTATAAGGGAATGCTCCAGCATCGCAGATTCCACATCGTGCTGGTGGGTGCTGATAGCGGAATAGGTGATCAGCCTATGCAGGCAAGCAAGAGCGTGGAATATGACGGAAAGGCTGTAAAGGTACAGCTGTAAAGTTGAAAATGGGAAAAACCGCAAGATGCGATAATTGAACTAACGGTATTACATAGTAACTCATATACAGAACAAAGGGGAAAGAATAAGTTCTCTTCCCCTTTGATCTTTATATAATCACTAAAATAACATGAGTCATCAGTTGCCAGCTAATAACATCTTTTACAAATATTTACTAAAAACATATTAAAACACACTAATATTCAACAAAATAACATCAGATTCATAGTTTTATCCATATCTTTGCAGAAAAATAGAACATAATTGTGATGATATTTACCAATACGCTCATATCGAATCAAAACAGATGTAATGTACCCCATTACATCCTCAACTGCAGTCTTCGGAAATAATACCTATCTTGCTTGAGATAACATATTATTAACGAATAAAAAAATACATGGGTTTAATCATATTATATTTTTTAGGTGCTCTGTCACTATCCTTTTTATGCTCCGTCCTGGAGGCGGTGCTACTTTCTACTCCGATGTCGTTTATCTCGATGAAGGAGAATCAAGGCAACAAGACTGCCTCGTTGATGAAACAGTATAAAAACAACGTAGATCGCCCAGTGGGTGCCATTCTTTCGCTCAACACCATCGCCCACACCATCGGCTCTGCCGGCGTGGGTGCCGAGTCTATCAAACTCTTTGGCGAAGAATACTTCGGTATCATTTCCGCCATTCTCACCTTGCTGATTCTGGTGCTTTCAGAAATCATCCCGAAGACCATCGGTGCTTCTTACTGGCGCTCGCTGGCAATGCCATCCACCAAGATTATCCGGGTACTCATCTTCATTACCTACCCTCTGGTACTGCTCTCAGAACTTATCACAAAGGTATTCACGCCTAAGAGCCACCAGGCTTCCATGAGCCGCGAAGAGGTTTCTGCCATGGTAGATGTAGGAACCACAGAAGGCATCTTCCGTGAATCGGAAAGCAAAATCATCAAGAGCTGCATCCGTCTGGCTGGAGTTAAGGCAAAAGAGGTGATGACGCCATCCATCGTGATAGAATCTGCTAATATGCATCTAACCACCAAGGAGTTTTACGAACAGAAGGAATGGAATTTCTCACGCATTCCTGTATATGATAACAATAAGGACTACATCGTGGGCTACGTTCTGAAGGATGTGGTTCTCAAATCGGTTTCAGACGATGAATTTCAAACCCGATTATCCGAGCTGATGCGCCCGATTCTTTCCTTCAACGAGGATGAATCGCTATATCAGATCTGGGAAAAGATGCTGGAAAAGCGAGAGCACATCTCCATTATCGTAGATGAATACGGATGCCTTCGCGGCGTAGTTTCCATGGAGGATGTGATAGAAACGATGACGGGCGTGGAAATCGTAGATGAAGACGATGTTGCCGTGGATATGCAAGCCTTGGCTAAGGAAAAATCACGCCTGATGATGCAGAAAAAGAAGTAAGAATAAAAAAACTCGTTGGCAAATACCAACGAGTTTTTTTTATTCTTATAATCATCCTATTACCAGCCAGGATTCTGCTCCCACTTCTGTCCATACTTCTCGTGCTTCTGCATCACATCGGTAGGGATTGGGAAGAGATACATCTTGTCATCCCACTGGCGCTGTACGGTTTCACGGGTATAGGTGAAGGAACCATCATCGTTCTTGGTAATCTTCATCTCCTGAATATTCTTGAAGAACTTGTCAGCCTCCTTCCAGCGGCGTACATCCCAGAAGCGATGCCCCTCGAAGGCAAGCTCTACCATACGCTCGTTCTGATACTTGCTCCACCACTCATCATTGCTCAACGAAGTAGGGAAATCAGGCATTCCGGCACGCTGGCGAATCTTATCCACAGCCTCGTCTGCCGACATAGGGAGATCGGCACTCGTAGCAGTGGCACTGCCCAGATACTTGAATGCTGCCTCAGCATAGTTGAGATAGAACTCACCCAGACGATAAGTAACCCAAGTATGATAATCGCCCTGCTTCTTGGTCTTTGAAGTAAGGTCGATATCACCATGCAGCAACTTCTTCAGATAATAACCGGTAGGAGTAGCACCCACCAATGGCTCGGCATTCACGCCACCATAATAGGTCTGCAGCTTAGCCTTCTTATAGTTGGCTGCTGTAGGCCATACATCACCGTTCTTGGCAATGGTCAACTCGAAGCGAGGGTCACGGCCAGCGTATGGATTCTGCTCATCATAGCCGCTGCCAGCCTCGTTGATACCCTTACCAGTAGCCTTCATCTCGTAGGCATCCACCAGGTTCTGTGAAGGACAGTTTCTACCTGTTGCAGAGTAACTTGCCTTAGCCATATCGATACCGAACGGATAGTTGTAGCTCTCTACCATATTATCCTTAGGATCGGTAGCTGAAATCTTGCTACCATAGATACGGCGACCGAAGATGATCTCGCACTTCTTGTCGGCATCCTTGTAATTATTGGTTGACCAGAGATCAGCATACTTGGCAGCAAGCTTCATGCCTCTTGCCTCGCAGGCATCCAGCAATTCCTTGGTATAGAGAGCAGCCTTGTGGTAACGCTCCTTATCGCCAGAAGGATTGAAGAGCGGACTTGCCCAATAGAGCGCAGCACGAGCCTTGAGGGCAAGGACGGTCAGGTTGTTGGCACGTCCATCCTCGGCAGTACTCAATGCCATGCTTCCCAGGTCAGAGTAATCCTTGATGATGCTGTCCTTTACGGCATCACATTCATCAAAGATGTACTGGAACACCTCGTCAGAAGACTTGCGAGGCTGGTTGTTGACATCAGCTGCCGCCATCTCAGGGTCGATGACAGGCACACCACCATACTGGCGAACAAGATTGAAATAGAAGTACGCACGCCAGAAGCGGGCCTCCCACTTATAGTTCTCGTAACGGAACATCTGCTGCTGATAGTCGGCATTGAGTTCAAAATCCTCGAACTTCAAGTCCTGGAAATCCTTCAACACTACATTGCAGGTCTTGATGCCCTTATACATATTGCTCCAGAGCGAGCTCTGGGCATTGGATGGACTCCAGCTGCCGTTATAGAAGGTCTCGATGCTGGTACCGCTCACGGAGTAAACACTCTCGTCGGTGGCAGAGGCAAGCATGCCTCCACCAAAGTTCTGACCATAATCATAGTCTGCATAATTGTAGATATCGGTCATGAAACCACCCACCTTCTCAAAGGTCTGAATCACATAATCCTTATCCTTGACTACCGTCTCGCTGTAATCCATCTTATCGCTGCAAGATGCCAGCGCCAAGAGTCCGAACAGACCATATACTAATTTATTTGTTTTCATTATTGTTCTACTTTAAGATAATTAGAATGTTACTGACAAACCAGCCACGATGCTGCGATTCAGAGGATTGGTTGCACCGAATACCTCAGGATCTGACTCATCGAGATGGTCGAAGCTAAACAAATCTACACCACGTACATACAACTTGGCTGCATTCAGGAGCTTGGTCTTGGCGAGCATCGCCTTAGGGAAGTTGTAATAAACCTCGATGTTGCGAAGCTTGAAGAATGAGCGGTCAAACATCCAGAGGGTGTTTGTATTGTAGTTGTTGGCATTGCTGGTTGAGCTCAGCGCCGGGAACTTGGCTGTGCTGGCTGTCTCAGGAGTCCAGCGGTTGTCGTAGTAGTACTGAGAGATGGTGGTGTTGCCCACCAGTGGCTTGTACATACTCTTGGTAGAAAGCACGCCGCTATAACGGCCTGTGCCCTGGAACATCGCATCAACGCCCAGTCCCTTCCACTCTACTCCCAAATGGATATTGTAGTAGATTTCAGGAGCCACGGTAGAATATCCGATGGCTGTCTTGTCGTTGGTATCAATCTGTCCGTCACCGTTCACATCCTCATACTTGATGTCGCCCGGACGAGGAGTGCTGCCCAGAAGCTGTGGCTTGGAAGCATCGATGTCTGCCTGATCCTTGAAGAAGCCGATAGCCTTGTAGCCGAAGAGCTGGCTTACGCGATGACCGGTGCTTACCAGGTTGGGATAGAGCTTAGGAGCCTCATCCTGCTCCTTGATCTGGCTGCGATAGTAATCGATGTTGGCACCGATGTTGAACTTCACGTCGCCAATCTGCTTGTTGTAGTCGAGACTTGCCTCCCAACCCCAGCTATCCACGATACCATCGCCTTCGTATGGAGCATCCACACCCAACTCTGAAGAATACTTGCCTGCGGTAGAAACCCAGATGTTGGAACGGTGCTGATAGAAACCATCGAAGCTGAAATCGAGACCGCCAAACAGGGTGGCATCTACTCCGGCATTGAACTTGGCTGCCTTCTCACGGGTCAGACCGGAAGTAGCAATGGCGTCAAGATAGGTACGGCCGAAGTCGCTCTGGAAACCGCTGTTGAACGGATAGGTACCACCAGTTGTCTGATACTGCTGCATATAGTACATCCATCCGCTCTCAGGCAGGATGTCGGTCTGGATAATACCGTAGGAAGCACGGAGCTTGAGGAAATCCACCCAGTTGAGATTCTTCATGAAATTCTCCTTGGAGAGTACCCAGGCTGCTGATACCGTAGGCGACAACGCCCACTTGCTGCCAGGAGCCAGACGGTTGGAACCAGATTCTACCAGGGCAAGGTCGAGGAAGTAGCGATCGAGCAGACCATAGTGGGTGTACCAGCTGATGTTCTGGCGATAGAGCGTACTGTTGATGGCAAACTCATCGCTGAACTCGTAATCGTACTTCAACTGGCTGTAGATGCTGTGGGCACCGAAGGTGTTCTGATAGTCGGCACTGGCATCGGCATGTAAACGGCGGGTGAAGCTGTTGGTGGAAATAGAGGCACCGAGATCGCTCTCAGAACCACCCGTGAATGCCTTGCCCAACTGAGGTTCGCCACCCAGCCAGTCGGCTACCGTAGGACTTCCATATACGTATGTCTTGCTGTAATTCTCGTAGATGTTGGAGAAATGGTCGTAAGCGATGCGGCCCTGAACAGCCAGACCCTTCAATACCGCAGGGAGCTCCTGACGGATGGTGAGGTCGGTATAGATACCACGGTTGTGATTTCTGGAGTAACCGGCATCCTGTGACTGTGCCACAGGGTTAACGGTACCCGCCCAGGTAGAGTTACCACCCCACTTGCCATCCTCGCCCTTCACGGCGAAGGCAGCAGAAGGCAGGCTATAGACCATATTCCACAAACTGGCAGAATTGCCCGGAGCATTTGACTCTGCGAGCACACCCAGGAGGTTCACCTTCATGGTAGTATTCTGCGAGAGAATCATATCCATATTCATGCGCAGGTTACCCTTCACATATTTATTATTGGTAGAATATCCCTCGTGGGTATCCGGATTCTTCACGAAACCGTTGTCATACTGCAGGTCAAGCAAGGCGTAGTACTTGAACTTCTCGCCACCGCCCGTAAACGAAGCGTTGAGCATATTGGTAACGCTGTGGTTGCGGAAGGTTTCATCCACCCAGTTGACATTAGGATAGAGATAAGGATATTTGCCTGATCCGAAGGCATCCACCTCTTCCTGTGTATATCTAGGGTTCTCGAAGCCATCGTTGGCATAAGCCTCGTTCATCGCCTTTGCATAGGTCTGCGCATCCACGAACTTAGGCTTGTGTGCCATGAAGTTGATGGCATGATCCAGATTCACCTTGATTTCCTTGGAATTGAACTTACCGCGCTTGGTAGTGATGAGCACCACGCCGTTGGCACCCTTGTAGCCATAGAGTGCAGTGGCAGCAGCATCCTTCAATACGGATACGCTCTCCACTTCCTCGGCAGAGATATACTGGATATCACGCTCGATACCATCTACCACGAAGAGAGGGGTGTTGCCATCCAGACTCTGCATGCCGCGGATGTAGAAGGTAGGATTGATGCCGGCATAGTTGCCGGAATTCTGCAGCGAGATCAGACCGGAACCCTGTCCCAGGATAGAGTTGCCGATATTCTTGGCACTGCGCTTGTTGGTACTCTCGCTGGTGATGACAGACACAGCAGAAGTTGACTGCTCGCGGGAGAAGTTCACATTGGCACCCACATCGATGCTCTGAGCCGCATAGCGATGAGGAGCAATGGAATCTATTTTGACTTGTGCTGAAGCTGGCAGGCTCAGGAGAGCCATCGCCATGAGTACAGCATTCTTATTATTTTTCATCGAATTTACTTTTTTAATCTGTAACTTTAATCAAGTAACCTTTACTCAAGAGATAACCTCCGGCGGGATTACCAGCCCGGGTTCTGAACGAGATAACCCTTCAAAATCTCGGTCTGTGGGAATGGGAACAGATACCACTTTACGTCGAAACCATTCCACCATGCACGGGCTCCCGTAGTGATAGGCAGGCGCTCATACTCAAAATGAGATGGCTCATACCAGGCATCATTGTCCTTGTTCAGCTTCTTGTTGGTTCTGTCGCCATTATACCACTTGTTGGTAGAAGTTTCCCATTTTCCGGTGGCATCATCCTTCACCTGGCGGTAGATAACCAGACGGTGGAGTGTGCGGCTGAAGAGGTCGGCTCTCTTATAGCGCTTCATATCGAAGAAGCGGGTGTTCTCGAATCCCAGCTCGCAGGCACGCTCGCGCAGCAACTCTTCCAGGAGATTATCCTTGTTGGTGGTAAGATTCTCTGATGGGTTACATTCCGCAAGTCCCTTCAAACCTACACGGGCACGAATCTTGTCGATATATTCCAAAGCCTTGACATTGTTGCCGTCAGCCTGAAGCAGAGCCTCGGCATAGATGAGATAGAGGTCGGAAAGACGCATCTCTACCCAGTGTGGCTTCTCGCGCTCGTAGGCAGAACCGGTGATTCCATCGGCAATGTACTTGTTGTGGAAATAGCCTGTAGCAAAAGCACCCACACAATTGTCTGGACCTGTACCGGCATTGGTACCACCCACATACAACTCTACATTCTGACCGGTTGACTTACCGTCGCCCACATTCACCTTGTCGCGCTGTCCGTTCACACTTACTGTTTCGTAAAGACGAGGGTCGCGGGTGTATTTCACGTTCTGCAGTTCCTGCTTGCCTACCTTTCTGTCACCCTTGATGAACATGTGGTCCAATTCGCCAGCCTTCTCGGTCTCCTCCCAGTTGAATGGCTTGCCATCAGCCCAAGGGAACATCTCTACGAACTCCTGGGTAGGGCAATAAGCCTGGCGGTCGAGGGTACGCATATACTGACGTGCCGCCCAACAATACCTGGAGTTGTGGTTGTTGTCGGTAACGCGGGTCTCGAAGATGACCTCCGGACTAGCCTGGCTGATATACGCAAAGCGATAGGCAAAGCGATAAGCCTCGGTAGTCTGGGCTGTAGGCTCTACGAGATGGTAAGGATTACCGTTGTTGGCATTCTCATTGAAGAAGTCTTCACATGCCTTCTTGCACTGCTGCCACAACTCAGGCTTCTTGCCCCCCATCCAAGCCAGACTGTCCTGACTCGCATTCTCCATGGAATACTTGCCGCTGTAATATGGCTGGTCGTCGTTGAACAATGGAGAAGCAGCAAACTGCAGTACACGGCACTTCATCGCCATGGCAGCTGCCTTGGTCCAGTGTGCCTTCATGGTAGTGACATCATCATCAGAATAAGCAAAAGGAAGGGCTCCTGAATTGATAGCCTCATCATAAAGCTTGAGAATGAAATCAAGTGTCTTCTCTACCGAAGCACGTGGCGCATCCAGCTTATCTCCGTTTACATCGTATGAGTGAGTAACCAGAGGCAGACCACCGTACATGCGGAAGAGGTTGAAGTAGGAAGATGCTATCAGGCACTTCGCCTCAGCCACATACTGCTTTTTGGTAGCCTCATCCATATCAGGCACACGGTCGATATTCTCCATCAGGAGGTAGCAGGCATGCACCATCTCCCAGATATTCTCCTTGTCAAAACCATAGATGGAATTGCTGCTGGCTGCTGTCATGTAATCTTCATACACCAGATTATACATAGCAACTGACGCAGTAGGATTGTGCCAGCAGTCTGACATCGCCTCAATCTGACCACTGAAGTAACTGTGGGAGTTGCCGTCACCCGCCTTGAAAGGCAGACCGTAGTACTGGTTCTTATAAATACCGGTCAAGAACTGCTGGGTAAATTCTGCACTATTGAAGATAGTATCAATGGTAACATCGCCACCCGGAGTCTTTTCTATGAAGGAATCTCCAAACTTGATCTGCTCTGTACAACCCGTCACCGCAGAACCGATAACGGCAGTAAGAACGATTCCTCTGAATATATTGTTAAGTTTCATTGTATTTACCTTATTTATATATATTAATGTGTAATATATTAGAAGCCCACCTTCAAAGACAGCATGTAGGTACGCTGCAATGGATAGGATGGTGCAGTGGTAGCACGTGCCTCAGGATCACCCCAGATATAAGGAGTGAAGGTAAGGAGGTTGTAACCGCTGAATGCCAGCTGCAACTGGTTCATACCCATGCGCTTCATGAACGGAGCGTTGAAATCGTAGGAAATCTGCAGGGTCTTCAGGCGCAGATACTTCGCATCCTTCTCATAGAGGGTAGAAGTGGCGTAGTTGTTGTCCCAGGCATCCCATGATGCACGTGGATACTTCGCACTCTGGGATGGATTATCGGCTGTCCAGCTGTTCTCTACCACATACTTCAGGAGTCCACCCATCTCGTGAGAGGTCTTGTTGTAGAATGGCATGCGGAACACACCATCCAGCATACGGCTTACGTTCCAGGCACCCGTCCACTGGGTATTGACAGACCATCCCTTGTAGCTGAATCCTAGGTTCAGACCAACCATATACTCAGGATCATCGGTATAGCCCAGGTCGCGGGTCTTATCGTTCGGGTCTATCTTTCCATCGTGGTTCAAATCCACATACACAGCATCACCAGGCTGGATGTTCTCTACCAGCTGGGTAGGGAATTTCTCGCCGAAAGTCTTCTCATAGAGTGCCGGTGTCTGCTCGTCGTAATAACGCCAGAACTGATACATGCTGCGGGCACCCAGACGATGGTTCTTTGCCATCTGATAAGCCTCCGGCTGCAGAGCCTCACCATTGTTGATCAGCTCATTCTGGTTGTAAGAGAGGTTGACACCTGCCCAGTATCTGAAGTTCTTGCCTATCTTATCCTGCCACTTCAGGGATGCTTCCCATCCCCAGCTGTTCACCTCACCATCGTTGGTGTAAGGCATCTTGAAACCGATGATGGTAGGTACATTGTTGTCAACCATCATGATGTCGGTACGGTGCTCGTAGTAGTAATCGAAGTTACCACGGAGCTTATCCTTCAGGAAGTTGATGTCGAAACCATAGTCCTGCTTGTAGGCGTGCTCCCAGGTGATGTCGGCATTGTGGCGCGCCATCTCGTAGGCTCCCTTCCATACGGTGGTGTTGTTGACGCCGAAGATGTATCCGTATCCATCACGGGTAGAAACAGTGCCATTATTGATGGCGAAAGGATCGGCGGTGTACATAAAGCGGTTGCCATTCAGATTAGCATTACCTACCAGACCGTAGCTGGCACGGAGCTTCAGGAAGCTTACTACCTTGGTAAGCGGCTTGAAGAATGGTTCATCGCTCACTACCCAACCCACAGACATAGCCGGGAAAGTACCGTAACGCTTGCCCGGAGCAAAGTTCTCGGAACCATTGTAACCCACATTGAACTCAGCCATGTAGCGGTTGTTCCAGTCGTAGGTAACACGACCTACCAGACCTACCTGGCGGTGAGGCACATTGGTATAGGTGCTCGGATAATAGCTGCTGTCCTGATTGTAGAGCAGGATGGCACCCACATTGTTCAAACCGAAGGAACGGTTGTAGTTGAGACCTGCCTCAAAATACCAGTAACGGCTGCGGCCGGTCTTCTCTTCATACTTCAACTGCTCTTCGTTACCATATTTCTTATATTTATAGGTACCGTCGTCCTGGAGTACAGGGGTATAGGTAGCCTTTTTGGCGTAAGCATTCTTATTGATGGCGTAGGCACCATTGTATGAAGCCTTCATCTTGAAAGAAAGACCCTTGGTAATCATATCAAGCTTCTGCTTCAACTGGAGATCGAACTGCAGCTTGTTGTTGGTAGTCTTCATGAAACCGCCATTCACATCATTATTGCCGAAATAGGTAATACCGCTGCCCCCCACGAAAGGAAGCTGGTCGGTACCGCAATCCTCATACTGGGTCTCGGTAGCGATGTATCTGCCATTGATGATACCAGGGCTGGAGAATGGAGTAGCCTGATAAGCCTCGTTGATCAGACCAGATGATCCCTGACCGGAATATGGCTTGTTGGCATTATCTACCTTACCTGCCAGATTGAAGGAGATGGTGGTTGTCTTGGTGACATCCAGGTCAAGGTTGGCACGGTAGTTGAAACTGTTATACTGATAACCGAAGTCGTAATCCTGCCCAAACTCCTTGAACAGACCACCCTGGGTATAGTAACCTACATTGATGAAGTAGCGTGCCGTCTTGGTACCACCGCTGATATTCAGATTGTGCTTACTCTGCATGGTAGCATCCTTCATAATGTATTCAGCCCACAAGGTGCTAGGGAAACGGATAGGATCACTTCCATCCTTGAACTTCTGGATAACGACATCAGAGAACTGAGGACTCAACGGATCACCATTCTTGCCATGCGAATTCTGGCGCATCATATTATGGAAGGTAGCATACTCGTAGCTGTTTGCCTGCTCTACCATCTTGGTAGGAGTCAGGATACCCCATGAAGTAGAACCGCTGATCTTGGTCTTACCCTCCTGACCACGCTTGGTGGTAATCAGGATCACACCGTTGGCACCACGCACACCGAATACGGCTGTGGCAGAAGCATCCTTCAAAACGGTGATGCTCTCGATTTCCTCAGGATCCACATCGCTCATGCTTCGCTCTACACCATCCACCTGAACCAAAGGGTCGGCACCATTGAAAGAAGCCTTACCACGAACAAATACGCTCGCAGCATCAGAACCCGGTTCACCGGAATACTGTACGGTGGTAACACCCGAAAGCTGACCACCGAGCACATTGTTGACATTACCAACAGGGGTACGGACCAGGTCTTCGCTCTTCACGCTGGAGAGGGCACCAGTAACGGTTACCTTCTTCTGCACACCATAGGCAACCACTTCTACAGCCTTGAGGGAAGTAGCCTCTTCCTTCAAGACCACCTGCATGCCGTTTTTGGCAACCACGGTCTGTGATACGAATCCAATGTAACTGATCTTTAACTTGGCTCCTGGCTTCACGTTGAGAGAGAAATTACCATCAAAGTCTGTAACCGTACCCTGGGTAACTTTCTGTCCCTCGATGATAACACTAGCTCCAATAACGGCTTCACCATTGGCGTCAACCACTGTACCTTTTACGATACCTGTTTGCTGAGCTATAGCCGTAGTCGCTTTAGCAGAACCTGCACCTCCGCAAAGAGGGGCAAGCATCAATGCCGTGCAAAACAAAGTTGCAGGCACTGCCGAACTTTTCATAAATAGCTTGTTATTCATTTTGTTTATTATGACGTTAAGATTTTACTTTCTGTTTCTCGGTTCGACCATCTCGCTTCCAGCTTTAAAAAACCTTGTTTAGGGAATTCAATTATCTCGCTTTCTGCTTTGATGATCTCGCTTTGTTAGTCGCAAATCCTCTAGAGAAGGATTTCTGCTGCAAAGCTATTAAATAACCTTATTTTTCATAGAATAAAATCGTTCAAGTATCATTATTATTATCCAAATCTTTGTTTTTTTATACATTTCAGCACAAAGTTATATACTTTTTTGCATATATAATAAGGTATAGTGGATTTTTTTGCTTAATTTTGCAGATGAATAAGCTAAATGGCTCTGGAAGCAATATCTCCCAAAGATGAGCCAGGAAGCAAAACCCAGAAACAATACAAAGCATTATGCAGACCAGTAAATACCTATTAGCAACAGAAAGAGACGCCGAATGGGGTCTCACCATCAGCACCGTGGGACGGGAAGAAATCGCCCCGGGAGAAGAATATCCTACCAAGGGACATGCTGATGGATATTACTTCGATATCCAGAAGGGAAGAACCCTCGATGAATACCAGCTCCTCTACCAGCCGGAAGGCGAAGGAGTGTTCCGTTCTGCCCATCTTCCGGAAACAAAAATCAAGGCTGGAGACATCTTCCTGCTCTTTCCCGGCGAATGGCATACCTACCATCCATCAGGCACCAAGGGATGGAAAAGCTATTGGATCGGATTCAAGGGAAAGAATATCGACGACCGTGTGAAGGCGGGATTCCTGTCTCCAGAAAAGCCGATCTATCACGTGGGCTACAGCAACGAGATCATCAGTCTGTATGAGGAGGCGTACAAGACGGTACAGGAGGAGGCTGCATACGCTCAGCAGACGATGGCGGGTATCGTAAACCATCTCATCGGAAAGATGTATTCCCTGGAGAGAAACATCATCCTGAGCAAGGATTCCAAGCATGTGGATATCATCAACAGAGCGCGCCTGCGCATCCGTGAATCTCTTGAGGATACACTCACCATCCAGGAGATAGCCAAGGAACTAGGCATCAGCTACTCTTCGTTCAGAAAGCTCTTCAAGGAGCATACCGGCTTCGCTCCAGCACTCTACCAGCAGACACTGAAACTGCAGAGAGCCAAGGAGCTGCTTTCTACCACCGATGAGAGCATCAAGGAGATTGCCTATCGCCTGAATTTCGAATCACCAGATTATTTCTCGGCTAAATTCAAGAGCCAGACTGGCATGAAACCGTCTGATTTCAGAAATACAACCCGATAAAAATATACATAACAGAACTTTCGCATGTGGTTCAAGTACGGGCTGAAGGCCCAAAAGCTCCTAGCCCAGGGAGGGCACTGAAAAAGTCCCTTCATGGGTTATGTTAGTTTAACATTCGATCTTTGAAATAGTGTACCCAAAAGTTGCATATGTGCAATATATTTTGTATTTTTGTAGGAAAATTCAAGGATTATGCTAGAGCAACAACAGACCATATCATTCAGTGATTATTCAAGTTTGTATGACTTGATTATCCCAAAAGACAACCTGCTCCGCCAGATTACTGACCTGGTGGACTTTAGTTTCGTATACCAGGAATTGCAGGACAAGTATTGTCATGACAATGGTCGTACAGCAGAGAGTCCTATCCGTATGTTTAAGTATCTTCTTTTAAAGGTAATCTATGACATATCGGATGTTGATGTTGTTGAACGT
>OIBO01000008.1_pt1 | contig 58746 bp, 51 predicted proteins | sample 1581071 | NCBI WGS metagenome assembly OIBO01 (sample SAMEA3882504, study PRJEB24775) | human gut metagenome | biome: human-associated habitat; feature: intestine environment; material: feces | place: Netherlands | collected 2009/2010 | reverse complement strand
CGCTCTACGAGAAGTGGCTCTATGCACTGAAGAACCTCTATAAGCTTACCCAGCGTCCTAAAGAGCTGTGCGACAAAGTCTTCGACCGTCTCTTCGAGGAAGCCGAGATAGCCAAGTTCACTCCGCAGGAAATGAGGGAGTACGAAACCAGCAAGATGGCATATCGCGACATCAAGAATTCCGTAGACACCGCCAAGCGTGAAGGTATAGCCGAAGGCATGGAAAAAAGAAGTCTTGAGATTGCCAGAAAGATGCTGGCAAAGGGCATAGATGAAGCGACGGTAAAGGAAATAACAGGGCTGTCGGCGGAACATATACTGCAGCTAAAAGCAGAAATATAGATTACTCATTTGCTGAGCAGAAAATAACAGCAACAACATGTCTTAGTTTTTTCAATATGACAACATTAGAGTTACAAACAGAATATCAATCACTCGTCAACATAATTGCCAACGAGGATTACGAGACAATAAGCAAGGCTGTCAAAGCACTGAAGAAAATACTGTCTCCTAACAAGGCTGTGTCTCCCAACAAGACAAAGACTAAGAAAATAACCAAGGCAGAATTAGTTATAGACCCAAGAATTGCAGCCATGACTAAAGGCATCAACTCGCCAGAGTCATTCGACTACAAAAACGAATACTACAAGGACTACATGAAATAACGGAATTGAAGTCTCGCAGTTGGTTCAAATACGGGCTGAAGACCCAAAAGTTCCAAGAAGCAGCACGCCCTAAAAGGGCAGAAGTAAGGCAATCCCTGCTTCTGCCCTTTCAGGGCGAATGGAGCCAACTTGCGAAAATTCAGTAACGGAAAATTTGCAGCAGACTTTAAAATATTAGAATTATGATTTCAGAAAAAGAATTAAACAGCTATCGGCTGACAAGCATGGAAGAGCCAACAGCTGAAATGCTGGCTCAGATTATGCATGAGGCTGCCGAAATATACAACAGAGAAAACGAAGAAGCTTGCAGAAGTTATTTTGCCAATATGCAAAAACAGGCTAAAGAACAACGACAAAAATTCAATTTGAATTAATGGAGGCAAAAATACGCAAACCCGTTTTAATTGTCATTGCAGGACCTAATGGTTCTGGGAAGACAACAATAACCAGTCGTGTATTACACCACGAATAGCTAGAAGATTCTATTTATATCAACCCAGACAATATTGCACAAAAAGAGCAAAGAACCACCCTCCACCTCGTCACCACAACACATATCCATCATCGTATTCCCAACATTTGTTTTACTGGTTTACTGAACGACCGTAGAGAGTGATAACTTCTTTAACTTCCCTTTAACTTCTTTAACCGCTTAAACTTCTTTAACTCTTTTAACTTCTGAACTTGCCTTAAACTTGAATCATCTAATATGCGAAATTTCAAGTTTTCTACGTTAATATTTGTTTAAAAATCAGTCTTTTTTCGGTATCGTTAACTTCTATTATCTGATAATTGTTTAACACAACATAAGACGGGATATCCTACCCCACTCGCTTTTCAAAGATTTCAGCGGTAAGAAAAGAGAAAAAATAGGACCCTAAAAAAATGGCACCTCTTTCGGAACCAAAAACAAACGCTTAAAATATGTAAAAACGGGCTAAATTCTTAAAATATGTTTATAAAAAGCGAAAAACACCCTTCACCACCCTTCACCCGTAACTATTTGACACATAAAACCTTAAATAAAAAGGTGAAGGGTGAAGGTTTGAAAACTCTTTTTAATATATACGCGCGGCAAGGGAAAAAATCCGTTTTTTCATTTTTCTGACTTTCTGGATTTTCCAAAAATCCTAAAAAAAGAATATAATATAAGATTTAAAATATACCCTTCACCCTTCACCTCGTCACCACAACACATATCCATCATCGTATTCCCAACATTTGTTTTTCTGTTTACTGAACTTTCGCATGTGGTTCAAGAACGGGCTAGGAGCTTTTGCCCTTTACCTTTGCTTTACCCTTCGGCCAGCGATTTTCAATTCCATTCGGCCGGTGACCGTTGGTTCAGGGCGTGTGGAGCTTACATGTGAAACTTGAGTGGTTTCTTCGGAGATACTATTTTATCTTTCGGAGATATTTTCGTATTCTTCGGAGATATTCTGCTATCTTTCGGAGTAATTTTCGTGTTATTGATTTCAGAGATAGTTATCATTCGACAAGTGGAACAGCCAATTCGTTACCGCCCACCCCAAGCCAACCTCGTAACCATCAGAGCGAAAGCCAATAGATTAACTTTATTTAACAAAAAAAACAACTGATTATGAAAAAATTACATTAAATTTGCAACCGTCTAACAGCTCCACTTGTAAGTGTACGCAAGATGATGATAGTCAAACTACCTAAACGATAGTCAAACTACCCAAAAGACAACGAGCTGAAGAACAAGAATATAAGTAAATGGTATTAATCAGAAACTGAAAGTACAATTTAAACTTAAATAGATATGAAAGTATTCAATTCTACACTTGCTGCTATCGGTTTGGCAGCATTCGTATTCGCATCATGTAGCGACAGCACAAGTGATCCTACTGGTGGCGATGGTGTAAAGTCAGAGGTTAATTCAGTTGAACTTACAGCTTTAACCCCAAGTTCTGTAATCAATTACAAGAACAGCACAGCTATGGCTCGTAAGTTCTTCGCTACAAGAGGAGCTTCAGCTACAGACTTCGTGACTGCAATGCCAAATTTCCCAACAAAGCCACAGTTGATTAAAGAGCTTACCAAAGCAACAGACTTGGTTTTTGATGAGGGCAATCCAACAAACACTTACATTATCAAGAACAAGAACAAGCTTGACTTTACTGACCACAAGATTCAGGGTGTAACCATCTTCGTTAGTGGAGACAGCAAGATGACTTACAATGAGTCTCTCGGTGGAAACACTATCGTATTGGCTAAGGGCGCTACCCTTGAATATACAGGAACTGGCTCTATGATTAAGGCTACCGATAAGGTATATGGCGCAGCCAGCAGTGCTATCAAGGCTACCAACGACAATATCGTTGTAGAAGGTGAACTCTATGCTGCATGGGAAGGTCAGGGCGAAGAGAATATTCTCCATGGCGGCTTCGGCGCTGTAGAATCAAAGGTTAACCCTACCCAGAATATCACTTTCAAGAGTGGCGCTAAGGCTTTCATCGACGGTTCAATCCGTGCTAAGAACCTTACCATTGAGGATGGCGCTGTAGTTACAGCTACAAGAAACATCCTGAATGCAACAAAGGTTGACCTTGCCGGTGCATTGAAGGTGGGTGGCTTCTGCAAGTCAGAGAACCTCAATATCACAGGTCTTTTGGATGCATCTAACGCAAATTCAGTAGTTAAGGTTACTAAGCAGCTCAACCTGGAGGATGGTTCTCTCATCAAGGCTAACTACGTAAACGTAACCGACAACACATACGAAGGCACAAAGAATGGCAAGGATGTAGTTAATGTGGGTGATGCCCAGCTTAACTTGAAGGAGGGCGGTCAGATTCAGATTGCAGACCTCGGCGTTGTCAACGTGAACAACCTCGTTACAGACAACGCTTCTGCTGCTCAGATTCAGTTGCAGGGCGATAATGCCGTAGCCGTCATCAAGGCAGATAACTTCACCAACAATGGTGATGCTACCATCAACGCATTCGCTACTCCTGGTACAAATTCTGTACTCTTGTTACAGATGAGCAAGTGCTTCATGGGTACTACACAAATGCCTTCTTCTGGCGACCTTGACATCTCTGCATCATACCTCGACTACGACAAGGCAACAAGTGGTCAACTTGTCATTAGAAAGGATGAGACCAAAGAGCAGTATGGTTATACCTTGAGCGAAGAGGCAAAGAACGCCAGTGCTACCCCTAAGCTAGACTTGGTTGCTTCATTCGGTGAAAACAATGGTATGTCTGCATCTTGCATCCAGACCGTTGGCAACTACGTATATGTATCTTACCATACCTATGGCAACGGCAAAACAAACCTGAAGGGTGGTCTTGAAGTTCTCCACATGGCAGACAACAAGCTTACAGGTGACCAGATAGTTAACGGAAAAGCAGGAATGGACATCAACCACGTAATGGTTGACAACAACAAGGCATACATCGCTGCTACCGATATCAACAAGGGTGCATTCCTCGGCGTTGTTCCTTTGGAGAACAATGTTTATTCAACAACGATGACCCAGTATGTTCTCGATGCATTGAACAAGAAAAACGGTTTCGATGCTAACTGCGTAGTGAAGTATGGCGACAACATCGTTATGTCTTCTACAAGAGGTTACGAGTTCTACGACAAGGAATTCGGTCATACCTATTTCCAGACTACAGCAGACGCCAAGGGTCTTGCTTCAGCTAACGGCAACCTCTACAGCTTGCTGGCTACTGGTAAGAACACGACAGGTACTGTGAATGTATTCAATGGTATTGACCTCCGTCAGGATAAAACTACAACATCATTCACAACTGATGGCAACGTAGGTCCTGAGAAAGGCAAGAACACTGTTGCTGTTGACGGAACAGACATCTATGTTTGTCAAGGCGAGAGAGGTATTGTTCGCTACAATGCCAACGGAGAGAAGGTTTGGGATTACACGGTTCCTACCATCGCAAACCAGAAGAGCGAGAAGTATGGTAGCGTAAAGGGTTACTGCAATGGCGTAGCTATCAGTGGCAACTACGTATATGTAGCAGCTGGCGGTTATGGCGTAGTTGTTCTTAACAAGGCTGATGGTAAGGAGGTTTGCCATCGCACCGCATTCAACGGCTTCCTGGAGAACGGCAAGTGGGCAAACCCTAACTCTGCAAACTATGTAACAATTGGTCAGGACGGCTATATCTACGTAGCTTATGGTAAGAGCCGCGTACAGGTATTCAAGTTGACCCAGACAAAGAAATAATCAATTCTTAAAAGAATGTTCTCTCACTACCATCCCAATGGGGTTCTAGTGGGAGAACAAACTTCTAAAATTGGAAAGACCGCTCGAAAAGAAAGTATAACGTTAAGGATGTAGACTAACGATTTAACAAACAAACTGATATGAAAAAAAGAAATATCAAATTGGTAACATTCGGTTTCGCTGCAATGCTCCTGGCATCTTGTAGCGACTCTAATGATACCCTTAATCCAACTCCGAATCCTGCAGAAACAGGAATCATAGGAAAGGAAGTAACCTCTATTACAGATGCTCAGCAGTTGGCTGCACGTGTCTATAACTTCAAAAGACCAAGCACAACAAGAGCGGCAGGAGTAACATCTGCCAATTTAAACCAGGCATATACCATGGAGGCAGAACCAACAGGATTGGACTTTGCCAAAATGGAAAAAATGTCCAACCACCAGCCATGGAATTTTCCTGCAAACACAGATATGTATATTGCTCCAGGCGAAACCATCGCTTCAAACAACTACCATCTTGATGGAAATACAATATACGTAGCAGGTACTTATGAGTACAACCAAGATTGGACAGAAGGAAATTACACCATCGTAGTATTGAAAGGTGGAACACTGAAATGGAAAGGTGGAAACCTTTTCCAAAAAGGCGGAAAAATCCTCTGTTACGGAAACTTCGAATGCAATGCAGACCTGGAAGTTCACAACAGTGGTATCTTCAAGATTGCAGGCGATTTAAACTTAAAAGGACATTCATTCAAAGTGAACAATGCCAGTGTTTATATCGGAGGTAAGCTCATTTGCAACAACTTCGAGAACCAGGCTAACGCTTATACAAATATACAAGGCGGCATCGAGGGAATTGAAGACAAATCCGTCGAAATTGATGGTGTCGTAAACATTGATGGTAAATGCAAGATGAAAGACTTGATCCTCAAAGGAAATGGTCAACTCTATTGCTGTTCCCTGGAACTGACAGGCGACTTCAAGTCTATGGGCGGTGATGGCGCAAGCAGTGCCTTACATACCAGCTACCTGAAGGCAAAGAATCTTTTGCTTGCTTCCAGCAACAACATCTATCTGGTGAACAACAGTAGCATCGAAGTAGATGGAACCCTTCAGTGCAACAAGAATGCAAGTGCCATGATCTTCCTACAGGGTGACAACTCTAAAGCTTATATCAAGGCAAATGTCATCAAATATAATGGTAGCGGAAGCCCTGCCTCACTGAACGACTGCTATATGTTCAACGCTATGGATACCGGTGGCGAATACTACATAGATGCAGATCATTTCGACAACAGTTCTTCTAATGGTGGTAACCTCGCTTTCAGCGACGTCCAGTTCCTGGGATCTGGTAAAGCCCACAACTTCAGAAACAACAGTGCACCTGTTAAACTGGAAAAGGCAGAATGTGGCTACACGCTGAAACCAGACGTTCCTACTCCACCACATATTGATGAGGTGGGTGAAGTTCTCTACGACCATACCCATACAGACATCACTGCTACCTGTATCCAGCCATACAACGGAAAGCTCTATATGTCATACCACACTCGTGGAAACGGACATGGCGGATGTATCGAGGTATTCGAGACAGACAACCAGAAGCAGACCCAACTCTTGCAGTTCTTGCAGGATAAAGATAAATCGCTGGATTTCAACCATCTGATGGTAGATGGCAAATCATCTACTCCAAACCTGTATGTTGTAGGCAACTACGGATATACAAACAAGGATACTGGCAAGCAGAGTGATGCAGGAGCCATGATGGCAAGAATCGACCTCAAGAGCAACGGGCTGCTGAATACTGAGGTTAAGAATATCGGTGATGCAGCCATCAATCCGCTGATTATCGTTCCTCTGGAGAACAACCAGAGCAACAATGAGGATGAGAATGCAATCGTTCGCGACGGTGACAAACTGCTCGTAACAAGTACCAGAGGTTATGAGGTTTACGACCCTAACACCCTGGAACTGCTGAGCAGCAAGAAGACTCCGGGTAAGGCGAAGCACATCGCACTGAACAATGGCGAGATTGCTACCTTATATTACAATGAACGATTATCAAGCACAGAAACTCCTGTAGCCGGAACACTGGAGATTTTCAACGCTGGTGCAGACATTACAACTGCAACACCAGAGAAATCAATCGCCATTTCAGAAATTGCACCAAACAATGGTAAGAACACCATAGCCATCGACGGAGACAACGTCTATGTATGCCGAAGCGCAAACGGTCTTACCTGTTACGACAAGAATACCGGTGCAGAGAAGTGGACATGGCAAGCTCCGCTTACCGCATCCACATCCAAGCCTCAGGGCTATGCCAACGGTGTGACATTCGACGACAAGTATGTCTATCTGGCTTGCGGAGGTTACGGTCTCGTGGTTCTTGACAAGAACAAGATGGTGGATGGCAAACCAGCAGTTTACGCCAAGACCCGAGTTACTGGTATTACCAACGAACAGGGAAGAATAGTTTGGAACTCTGCCAACTACGTAACACTCTATAATGGACTGATTTACGTAGCTTACGGTAAGAACCGACTCAAGGTTTACCAATTGGTTGATGGTAGCACATCTGGATCAAATACAGACTATGGCACCAAATAGCAAGATAAGAAATACTAGAGAATAAAAAACTCAAGAAGACACCAGATGAATGCAGCTGCATTCATCGTGTTTAATAACTCATTATGAAGCGAAAAATAATACTATACTCAACTACAGCTCTGCTACTTCTCATGGCAGCACAAAGCGCTATGGCTCAGACGAAAGGCAAAAAGCCGAATAGTTTCAGCCCTAAGATGCTCGTATATGAGAACCTGAAGAACAATAACGTACTGAGACACTTTAAACAGCGCTTCGCACAACTCGACACTCTCATCAAAAACCCTATTTGGGTGAAAGCACCAGTCATAGAACTGGGACTCAATAAACAGCATCACGCTGATATCAACAAGACCGACTCTCTGTTCTGGTCGAAAACTGCACATGAGCACCTAGCGCTCAACAGACACAACGGTCTGGAAGTGACCGGACAGGTTTATGCCCGACCTGACTCGTACTTCGACTCTGAAGAAGACGATGCAAAAGAGGTTTCAAAATATAAGATGAAGGTTCAAGCCGAACTCGGATGGAACATCATCAACTCGAAGTTCTACCAAGGCAAAGAGAAAAGAACGAAGATTGCTCTTGCCAATGAACTCGACCGCTTGCAAATAAAAAAGCGACAAACAGCAGACATCTATGAAAAGGCAGCCGACGAGCTGACCGAACAATATAATTTCTATATCGGTACTGTTATAGCACACAGACTGGACAACCTCGACATCATGAACGAAGCGTACCAGTTTATGCTGGAAAAAGACCGAATCAGCAACGACAAGATGCTGAAAGTGATGAACGATAAACTGGAGGCAGAATATGACATCTCCGTGCTCTGCACTGACAGAGATATCAGCAATAAGCCTATCTACCGCATCAAACCAACCAAGATAGTGGTAGACACAACAGCCCTCTGGAACCATCTGAACCAGGAAAGTCTGGATGCACGCATCACAATGGTGAAAGAACAGATTGCTGACAACGACAGCAAACTGACCAACTACTTAAGCACTACCCGACTCACACCATTCGCAAGATGGTCGAGCTACTGGCAGAGCAACAACAAGATTTCGAACAATGCCGACGTAGGCGTGAGATTTACCATTCCTATCTGGAACGAAACTCCACGTAAACGGCAGGCACTGGAGACCCAGAAGGAAATCATACGCAGCAGCCGCGGTACCGACGTAAAGGAAATCAAACAGTCGGTAGGCATCCTGCTCAAGAAGATAGACAACCTGAACAAGGCTATAGCCACCGAGGCTTTCCATATAGACCAGACCGGCAAATATATAGAAATGCGCCGCTATGCCTACCAGAACCAGAAGCAGGGATACAACTATCTGATGCGTATGGATGAATATACTGGACTCCTGGAAAGTATGGAGCGAATGTATAAACTGATGCAAAACCGCGCACTCGCTATCATCAATATCGAGAAAGCCGTGAGCATCTATGACAACAACAACATCTTCAAAGAAATAGAACTTTGAATGTAAGGAAACCAGAATATGAATGAATTCCAATATAATGGCACGCCACAAGAACAGGCGATGGCAGACTTGCTGAAGACGCAGGGTCACCGCCTTGCCAGACAGCAGATTATCTTTGCCCTGATCTTCCTGCTGGTTATCGTGCTTGCCGCCTACTATATTGTCACTCGTATGATATGGGCAACCTTCGACGGTTATATAACCCTTGATGAAAACCATATCAGTGCCGTTGACGACATCTATATCCTTAAGGTGAACAAAGAATTGGGTGAAGTGGTACATAAGGGAGATACGCTCTACTCTTATGTACTGCTAGGTAATATTGTGAACCAATACGACCCGAACATTCTGCCTTCTGCCGTAAAGGAGACTCACGACATGGAGGTACAGGCTAAACTCGCCCAGCAGGAGATTCCGGTGCTGCGTACCCGACTTGCCGAACTGAGAAAACAGAAAGCCTCTGAAAGTTCGGACATCTACTACGGTCTTACCGACAACACCAAGCGAAATGCACTGGATGCCGAGATTGCCGAGGTAGAAGAAGAACTGAGAAAGCAGGCTAACAAGGTGGAAATCTACGCACAGGCTAAGAACACCACCTATAACTTCATGAGCCGCAGAGGAGCCGGCAGAGCAAATGCTGCCATGCCTTACTCCAACACTAGCATCTACAACCCGGGACTTATACACTACTGCTGTGCACCAGCCGATGCTTACATCTCAAAAATCAATGTGAGCGACAAAACCCTGGTGTTCAAAAGCGAGGAGGTGATGGTTATCCAGCATACCGACTATGCAGACTGCCATCTGGGCGTCATCGCATACGTACCCAACGACATGGTGAAGTATATGGAAAGCCCTGACGATGCAGACATCATCATCAACAAAGACCTGGAACTGAAGGCTAAGTTGCAGATGGTAGGTCTGAGAGTAGAGGAAATACCAAAGCATCTGCAGAGTAACTTCTCGCATGATGCCAACGCAGTGGTTGCCGTCTTTACCCTGAACCCGAACCAGAGAGTTCCGGCATGGGTAATGAGCAACAGACTGCCGGTAAGAATAAGAGTGAACAAGATTGGTGCCATGCTCGATCCGAAGCCGCTGCCGATGTACACCGTCCCAGTGGGCAAGAACGAAAACGTGAAGCGAAGCAACATGATTTCGAGCGACACCAATAATCATCAAGAACAAAAGAAATAAAGAATGATTGGACTTAGAAGAAACAAACGTGGAGATATGGTGCTCACCATCGATAGCTATATAGATATCGACTCGACACCGGACATCCAGCCCGACTACTTCGATTGTATTTACATCAATACGAAGAGTGAGCGTGCGTTCCATGCTATACTGTTTGGAGCCAGTCCAATCTTATCGTGGAAATGTAGCTACAAACCGATATTCGTCAATACGGCGTTATCGGGAAAGGGACAGATCATCGACTATATCGTCGATGCCTATGTGAGCGACATGAACAATGAAAAGGTATACGAGATTATTGACAGAATCAAGATGGCAAGACAGAAGTTTGGTGTAAAAAGCGAAACAAGCCGTCCTACACAGCCTAACCAGCTCTTTGCCAATATTCTGAGATACCTGCTCTCAAGAGACCAGCGAATCATGGGACACCGACTGCTGGAGAAATCGTCTTTGGGATATATCAACCCAATCTTCGAGCACTATCACAGTATGGGTCTCTTCCATCTCAACGAGATGTTCATGTTCATCGACTCTATGGTGGAGTTTGGTTCACTGCGCATTCACCGCTTCCTGCTCAAGGAGCACCTCTGCCCTAAGTGCAACCACTCTCACCTGCTCTATACGGAGTGCTGTCCGAAGTGCGGAAGTTCGAACCTGAAGATTCAGAACATCATCCACCACTTCAGCTGTGCCAACGTATCGCCAGAGAGCAGCTATAATGTGGGCGGTATGCTCATCTGTCCGAAGTGTCACAAGAAACTGCGCCACATCGGTGTTGACTATGACAGACCAGCCGTGGTATATACCTGCAACGACTGCGAGAACTCGTTTACCTCGCCTATCACCAAGTCAACCTGCTGCTACTGCCAGAGCACCTATCCGGTAAACGCCCTGGTGCCACGAGACGTAGTAGACTACGAGATAACGGAAGAAGGAATCCGAGCGCTGACCAGCGGCAACATCATGTTCAGCAACATGGTGAACATCTATGATAACTTCATGGAATATTACCTGCTGATAAACCGACTGCGCCGTCAGCTGATGGAAACCTTCCGCAAGGATGAACTCTCGGTCATGGTAGGAAAGATATGGATTATAGATGGAAACAAGGATACCATCAAGATAAAGGATAGTATACAGGGCAGACTCTGCAGACTCTTCTCCAACCACAAGGTATCTTACTACAACAATATCTTCTATGTATCCTCTACCCTCTATGAACAGGGCGAAACGGTGGAAGAAGCTCAGCAGAAATTGAGCAAGGAGATGTCGGTAGCCATCAGAAAGCTGGCAAACCTGATAGAACCTGATGAGATTATCTGCTGTATGCTCGAAACCAAGACGAAGACCATCGCCAACAACTATGACGAGTTCTTCAACAAACTGCAATATGTGGATATGACTCCAGACGACTACTGCCGCTACTCAGAAGAACCTCTGATGCAGGAAGAAGAGAAAGCGGTAAAACCGCAGGAAGAGTTGCTCGACATGGAACCGAAGGAAGATGAAAACGACAAGATACAGAAGCGCATCGTGTTCTACAAAAAACTCGTTGCCATCCTTGTCACCATAGCAGGTATACTCATACTCATGGCACTCTTGGCACTCACCGTGCTGAGATAGCCATCAAGAAGAAAGGGAAAAGCGTATGTTTAGCATAGCAGAACATCTGAACGATTTCTTCGACTGGATCAGCACGCTATCGTTTAGCAGTATCGTGAATACCTACTGGTTCCTCTTCTTCATCGAGATGCCAAGATATTATATCCTGGAATATCTCGTAATCGGAAACCGACTGATGAAGAGAAACCGGATAGATAAAGAGAAAGAATATGCCAAGTTCTTCCTGTACCGCGAGAATCCACTCGTAAGCATCCTCGTACCGGGAAAGAACGAAGGCAAACATATATTCAAAATGGTGAACTCACTGGCTGAGCAAACCTACCGGAACTACGAAATCATTGTGGTAGACGATGGTAGCGACGACGACACCAAACTGATTTGTAACGACCTCTACCGAGCCGGGTATATCACCCACTACCTGAGGTTGGATACAAGAGGCGGTAAAGCTGCCGCCAGCAACTATGGAGCCCAGATGGCAAGAGGCAAATACATCGTATGTCTGGATGCCGACTCTTCGCTTGACCGTGATGCACTGGAGAAGATTCTACTCCCCTTCTACATCGACGGAATGGTAAAGGGCGTAGGAGGATGTGTGAAAGTGCGCAACTACAAGGAAACCATCTGCTCATCGCTGCAGGCTTTCGAATACCTGAAGCGAATACAGGTGGGACGTATCGTAACCAGCGAACTGGGTATCTACCACATCATTTCGGGAGCATTCGGAGCCTTCGAAAGAAAGACGCTGAAGGAAGTGGGCTATTGGGACATAGGACCGGGACTGGACGGTGACCTGACACAGAAGATCCGCAAAGCCGGATATAAAGTGAAATTTGCCGAAGATGCCATCTGTATGACCAATGTGCCTACCAAATGGTACAAGCTGTATCATCAGCGCATCAGATGGTCGCGCTCGCTCGTGAGATTCCGTCTACGCAAGCATGCCGACATTCTGCTGCCTACAAAGAACTGGAGTATCCTTAACTGGTTATCTAATATGGAGAGTGTGGTTTTCGACTGCTTCCTCAATTTTCTGTGGTTGTGGTATATCATCAAGCTCGCCATCACGTTTAACACGCACATCATTGAAGTGCTGGCACTGGGCTACTTCATCAGAGTATGCTTCTCACAGCTTGCCTTCATCCTGGTGCTGATGGTTTCAGAAAGAAAGAAAGACGTGTGGTTCCTTTACAGATACCTGCCACTGATGTCGCCTTATACAGGTTATTTCCTGCGTATCGCCCGCCTGTCGGCTCATCTGCAAGAGATCTTCTTCCGACGTTCTTACAAGGACGCCTGGAACCCTGAGAAGACTTCGCGCTATGCTCAGCTCGAAGGAATCTAAAAGATCCGAGTTACTTGCTGTAAAGTACATACAGCAGGGAGCTCCCAATAAAAGAAACAACATTATAAAACATAAACAGAATATAGTATATGATAAACAAGTCTTTTGAGTTTAAGATTGGAGTAATAGGATTGGGGTATGTTGGTACTCCACTAGCCTGCTTATTCTCAAAGAAATATGATACATGGGGGTATGATATCAAAGCTGACAAAGTAGCCAAGCTAGCCAAAAGTACAATGACAGACAACAAAACTGTATGCAAGGCATTGGAACAGGGGCTGAAACTGACCAGCAATATTGATGACCTGAAGAAGTGTAATGTGTATATCATAGCTGTACCGACACCGGTGAACAAATCGAACAAGCCAGACATCAGTTGCGTGCGAAATGCTACAGCTGAGGTTGGCAGGATTCTGAAAGAAGGTGATATCGTGGTATACGAAAGTACCGTTTACCCAGGTCTGACAGAAGAGGTCTGCGCTCCATTGCTGGCATCTACATCAGGATTGAAATTGAACCAGAGTTTCTTTGTAGGCTTCTCGCCAGAGCGTATCAACCCGGGCGATACTGTTCATACCATCGAGAACATCGTGAAGGTTACCAGCGGTTCTACACCCGAAGCAGCAGCTATCATCGACAGTCTCTATGCTTCAGTACTTACCCATGGCACCTACAAGGCGAAGAGTATCAGAATAGCAGAGGCATGTAAACTGATGGAGAACTGCCAGAGAGACGTGCAGATAGCCTTCTTCAATGAGATGGAAAAGATTTTCGACAAGATGAACATCAACATTGAAGACGTAACGGCGGCAGCAAGCACAAAATGGAATTTCGTGCCAGCTACTCCAGGACTCGTTGGCGGCCACTGCATCGCGGTAGACCCATACTACCTGATTAACAAGGCACAGGAGGTTGACGTGGTACCATCGCTGCTCTCTACAGCCCGCGAGGTTAACGAGCAGATGGCAGTATGGATGGCAGGAAAGATAAAGAATGCATCTGAAAGCAGAAAGTTCAAGGCTCCGGAGACTAACGTGCTGATTCTCGGCTTCTCGTTCAAGCCAGACAGCGATGATATCAGAAACACAAAAGTAGCCGATCTCTATATCAATCTGGTAGGAGCAGGTTACAAAACCACACTCTACGATCCACTGGTAGATGTAGAGGAAGTAAAGGAAGAATATAACATCAAGGTGACAGATGATCCTAAAGTTCTGGAAAAGGAGTATCAGATTGTAGTAATCGGTACCCATCACAAGGTGTTTGACAGTATCGACATGAACAAACTTATCACTGATAAAGGATTCATGTGCGACATCTACGGCATACACAAGCCAAGAAGCTAGAGCTTTAAGAGCAGAAAGAACCTATATATAATAAACCAGTGAAAGATGGAAAAGAACAAAGTGCTAATCGTCGATGATATTTCAGAAAACATAGAAACGGTTTCTGAGATGATAAAGGACTTTGACATCGACGTGAAAACTGCCAATGGCGGAAAAGAAGCCATTGAACTGATTGACTCATTCAAGCCGGACGTGATACTGCTCGACTTGATGATGCCACATGTAAATGGGTGGGACGTAATAGACCATGTACGCTCTAAATACTCGAAAAGTGAAATGGTCATCATCGTGGTTTCCCTGTTAAGCAACAAGGATAATGTGGATGAATGCTATGAGCTTGGAGTAAACGACTACATCACAAAGCCTATCATCAAAGCCCGTCTCACCAGCTCGCTAGATGCTCATCTAAGCAGTCTTGCAAGAGGCTAAAGTGCCTCTTGCAAGATTGCTTCTGCATGAGCAATGCGATCACTAGTAGGAGGATCTATGCCTTCCAGCGGGTAGGCAATACCTAGTTTCTCATACTTGTAGATACCCATCGTATGATAGGGCAGAACATCTATACGCTCAATATTAGAGAGTGTTGAGAGGAAATCACGCAACTGATAGAGGTATTCATCCTTATCGGTAATACCTGGAATCAGGACGTGACGAATCCATACCGGTTTGTGTATCTCGCTTAAATATCGTGCACAATCCAGTATGTTTACATTAGAATGGCGGGTGAGTTTACGATGCTCTTCATCGTTGATATGCTTGATATCAAGAAGAACAGTATCGGTAACGGCCATCAGACGCTCGAATTTATCGAAGAAAGCACCCTCTTTTCGGAAGGGTTGCGCTGATGTATCAAGACAAGTGTTGATGCCACGCTGATGGGCTTTCTCGAAAAGTTCGATGAGAAAGTCTATCTGCATCAGGGCTTCTCCACCACTTACAGTAATACCGCCCTTGTCACCCCAATAACTCTTGAATCGCTCTGCCTTATCCAGCAGGTCATCGGCACTCCACTCCTCTCCTACTCCCATCTTCCATGAATCCGGATTGTGGCAGAACTGGCAGCGCATCGGACAACCTTGCAGAAAAATCAAAAATCTGATGCCTGGTCCATCTACAGAACCAAAGCTCTCTATGCTGTGAACAAAACCTTTATGCATTCTTTCGAAGATCATATACTCCCCACAATGCAAAAAGACTCATAAATAAGGCTATAACGCCCAAAAAAAGAAATACACCCATAATTATTTTATCTTTTTAGAAATAATTAAAAACAAGAAGCCCACTTAAGCCTGCATTTTACGATAATCATTGTAAGCCCATAGAGTAAAAGCACCAGCAAGCAAAGCAAAAAAACCCATAAATACTAATAGTTCCATATTTATTTTCCTTTCTTTTTTTTATCTTTAGACATTAATATTAAAAAGAATCCACATACAGCTAGAAACATTGTTATTAGAGCACCAAAAACTAAAAGTTTCCCTGTATCGATATCTTTTTTCATGATACTTGCCAAGATAATACCACCAAATATCAGTTTGGCTAAATCCAAGCAAAATTTTCCTCCTTCACTCCAAAGAGTTGTTTTTTGGTCTATATTCAATTTCATACCGCAAAATTAGTAAAATAATCAATATCTTACTCTATTTTGCAGTTAAATAAGCTAAAAATGCCCGCTAAATATCCTCGGAAAGAAAATCTAGCGGGCAATATTTATTCTTCTAATTGATTAGAGTCTCTCGTGAGCCTGACGAGCGATTACGTCGAGCTGCTGCTCGCGTGTCAAGTCGATGAACTTAACTGCGTAACCACTTACACGGATGGTGAAGTTCTGGTACTCTTCCTTCTCTGGGTGCTCCATCGCATCCTTGAGCTTGTCGATACCGAATACGTTCACGTTCAAGTGGTGAGAACCCTGGTTGAAGTAACCATCCAATACACCTACCAATGTCTGGGCACGCTCCTCATCGTTGTGGCCGAGAGCACCTGGACTGATGGTCTGAGTATTAGAGATACCATCGAGAGCATACTCGTATGGCAACTTAGCTACAGAGTTCAATGAAGCCAAAAGACCGTTCTTCTCTGCACCGTAAGATGGATTGGCACCTGGAGCCAAAGGAGCACCGGCTGGACGACCATCAGGCATGTTGCTGGTGAACTTACCATATACTACATTTGATGTGATAGTCAGGATAGATGTAGTTGGCTCAGAATTGCGGTATGTATGATGCTTCTTGATCATGTTCATGAAGGTCTTGAGCAACCATACTGCAATCTCATCAGCACGCTCATCATCGTTACCATAACGTGGGAAGTCACCCTCGGTCTTGAAGCTGAGAGGGAAACCGGTCTCATCACGGACGATGTTTACCTTGGCATACTTGATAGCTGAGATAGAATCAACTACGTGGCTGAAACCAGCGATACCTGTAGCGAAAGTACGACGAACATCAGTATCGATGAGCGCCAACTCTGCTGCCTCGTAGAAGTACTTATCGTGCATATAGTGGATGAGGTTCAATGTCTTCACATAAACGCCAGCCAACCAGTCCATCATATCCATGAAACGTGGCATGAACTCCTCGTATGTCAATACATCACCCTCTACGGCGCGATACTTAGGACCGCACTGCTCGCGTGTCTTTGAGTCAACACCACCAGATACAGCGTAGGTCAAGCACTTAGCCAAGTTGGCACGTGCACCGAAGAACTGCATCTCCTTACCAGTCTGTGTAGCAGATACACAGCAGCAGATGCTATAGTCGTCACCCCAAACTGGGCGCATCACGTCGTCGTTCTCATACTGGATAGAGCTTGTCTTGACAGAGATCAGAGAAGCATAGTGCTTGAATGTCTTTGGCAAGCGAGAGCTATAGAGTACGGTCAAGTTTGGCTCTGGTGAAGGACCCATGTTCTCCAATGTGTGGAGGAAACGGAAGTCGTTCTTGGTAACCATAGAGCGGCCATCCTGACCCATACCACCTACCTCGAGAGTAGCCCAAACAGGGTCACCAGTAAAGAGCTCGTTGTAAGAAGGGATACGAGCGAACTTCACCATACGGAACTTCATAACCAAGTGGTCGATGAGCTCCTGAGCCTCATCCTCAGTAAGAGTACCCTCGTTCAAGTCGCGCTGGATATAGATATCGAGGAAGGTAGAGATACGACCTACAGACATCGCAGCACCATTCTGAGTCTTCACAGCTCCGAGGTAACCGAAGTACAACCACTGTACAGCCTCGCGAGCGTTCTTAGCAGGCTGGCTGATATCGTAGCCATACAACTGAGCCATCTCCTTCAAACCCTTGAGCGCCTTGATCTGCATAGAAACCTCTTCACGAAGACGGATTACCTCGTCAATCATCTCACGGTCGCCCATGTTAGCGAGATCGTTCTGCTTCTCCTTGATGAGGAAATCGATACCATAAAGAGCCACACGACGGTAGTCACCTACGATACGGCCACGACCGTATGTATCTGGCAGACCAGTGAGAATGTGGTTATGGCGCACGAGTTTCATCTCAGGGGTATAAGCATCAAACACGCCGTCATTATGAGTTTTGCAATACTTATGGAAAATCTCGTGCAACTTCTCTGATGGCTGGTAGCCGTATGTAGTACAAGCCTGCTCTGCCATCTTGATACCACCGTAAGGCATGAAGGCACGCTTCAAAGGCTTATCGGTCTGCAGACCAACTACCTTCTCCAACTCCTTAGTACCCTCGCCAATATAGGCAGCACCGTAAGCTGTCAATCCAGAAACCACCTCGGTCTCCATATCAAGCACACCACCCTTGGCACGCTCCTCTTTCTGGAGTTCCTTCAACATACCCCAAAGGGTGTTGGTAGCCTGAGTAGGTTCTGCCAGGAACGACTCATCGCCGTCGTAGCTAGTGTAGTTGTTCTGAACGAAATCACGAAGATTCACTTCACTCTGCCACTGGTTTCCCTTGAAACCTCTCCATTCTGTTTTCATCATTTTCGTTTATCCTTTATTTTATAAGTTAATAAATATATATAATTGTACACACTGTCATTCTTCTAAACCAGTCAATTTCCACCTTATTATATATAGGTAATTTCCACCTTATTATATATAGGCAAATCCCACCTTATTATATATAGGGGGATAAAAAAGCCCGAACACGTTTGTGCCCGGGTTTTTATACACCTTGTCCGCAAGGTGTCTGTACGTTGATGTTACCGATGAGTCCATTCCCACCAGCGTTATCTTTCTTGGCCTGATAGCCTATATTTATCGTCGTTGACTTGATCATTCCTGTTACAATTTGATTTCGAGTGCAAAGATACGATAATAAAACGAGAAAAGAGAAGAATGGGACAAGAATTTCTCCTCTTTTCACTAAAATCCTCATTAATAAGTATCAGATACCCTAAAAAAGTCTATAATTACTCTGTTTTTAACGAATAATCCCCCTTTAAGATTGATTTGTGCTCTTTTATATGCGTAAAAACACCTATCTTTGCAACGCATTAGATAAACAATAATAAAAAATAAACGATACTGCATAATGACATTATCAACTTCAATCAAGACATTAGCCTTTGCCTCACTATTGGCACTGGCACCGGCTCAGATGATGGCGGCACAGAAAGGTGGCACCTTCACTACCGGCGACAAGACTTTCCTTCTCAATGGCAAACCTTTCGTGGTTAAGGCTGCCGAGTTGCACTACCCTCGTATTCCTCGTGCCTACTGGGAGCATCGCATCAAGATGTGCAAGGCTCTTGGCATGAATACCGTCTGCCTCTATGTGTTCTGGAATATCCATGAACAGGAGGAAGGCAAGTTCGACTTCACAGGCAACAACGATGTGGCTGCTTTCTGCCGCCTCGCTCAGAAGAACGGCATGTATGTCATCGTTCGCCCAGGTCCATACGTTTGTGCAGAATGGGAAATGGGCGGTCTGCCTTGGTGGCTACTCAAGAAGAAGGATATCCGTCTGCGTGAGCAGGATCCTTACTTCATGCAGCGAGTAGAAATCTTCGAGAAGGAAGTGGGCAAGCAGCTGGCTCCACTCACCATCCAAAATGGTGGTCCTATCATCATGGTTCAGGTGGAGAACGAATATGGTTCTTACGGCAAGGACAAGCCATACGTAAGTGCCATCCGAGACATCGTCCGCAAGAGCGGCTTCGACAAGGTGAGCCTCTTCCAGTGCGACTGGTCATCCAACTTCCTGAACAATGGTCTCGATGACCTGACCTGGACCATGAACTTCGGTACGGGTGCCAACATCGACCAGCAGTTTAAGCGTCTCGGCGAGGTTCGTCCTAACGCCCCAAAGATGTGCTCTGAGTTCTGGAGCGGCTGGTTCGACAAGTGGGGAGCACGCCACGAAACCCGTCCTGCCAAGGATATGGTAGAAGGAATGGACGAGATGCTGAGCAAAGGCATCAGCTTCTCTCTCTATATGACCCACGGCGGAACCAGCTTCGGCCACTGGGCAGGAGCCAACTCTCCAGGTTTCCAGCCAGACGTAACCTCATACGATTACGATGCCCCTATCAATGAATGGGGATTGGCTACTCCTAAGTTCTACGAACTCCAGAAGATGATGGCAAAATACAACGACGGCAAGAAGTTGCCAGCCGTGCCTAAGGCTCCGATGGCTATCATCAAGGTGCCAGAATTCAAGTTTACCGAATACAAGCCATTGAGCTATGGTATCGGAAAGGAGAAGGAAACCCAGGCTCCTCTGTGCTTCGAGGATATGGATATGGGATGGGGTACCATGGTTTATGAAACCCAGGTTCCTGCCATCGAAAGTACATCAACCCTGACTGGCGAGTTCCACGACTTTGCTCAGGTATATGTGAACGGAAAGTATGTTGGCAAGATAGACCGTGTGAAGAATGAGAAATCACTCGAATTGCCAGCCATGCCACAGGGTGCACAGCTCACCATCGTGGTAGAAGGCATGGGAAGAATCAACTTCGGTCGTGCCATCAAAGACTACAAGGGTATCATCGGCAACGTAACCCTCACTACTCAGAAAGAGGATTGCGAACTTGCCCTCACCCCTACCCGATGGAACAACAGCAGCATCGCTGATGATTATCAGACAGCAGTCAAGGCACTCGCTATGCCAACCAACAAGATGCGCGGTCTGGAGAGTAAGGCTGGTTACTACCGTGGCTACTTCAACCTGAAGAAGGTGGGCGACACCTTTATTAATATGGAGGCATTCGGCAAGGGTCAGGTTTATGTAAATGGTCATGCCCTCGGCCGCTTCTGGCAGATTGGTCCTCAGCAGACCTTATATCTTCCAGGCTGCTGGTTGAAGAAGGGCAAGAACGAGGTGATTGTTCTCGACGTTGTAGGTCCTAAGGGCGAAGCAGGCAAGCCAGGTTCTACCGTGGCTCCTACCGCTTTCTGCCAGGATCATCCTGAGCTCGACAAGCTGAATCTCGAAAAGAGCAACAAGCACAACGAGCCAGGTCATCGCATGGATCTCAATTCAGAGACTCCAGTATTGAAAGGCGAGTTCAAGGCTGGCAACGGCTGGCAGACCATCAAGCTCGACAAGCCTGTAACCGGTCGCTACTTCGCCATCCAGGCAGAGAGCAGCCAGAGTGGTGACAGCCAGATTGCCATCGCCGAGGTTTATCTCCAGGATGCAAAGGGCAACCGCATCGACCGCAACAACTGGGTGGCTTACTACGCAGACAGCGAAAAGGGTAACTCTACTCTCGACAAGATGTTCGACCTTCAGGAAAGCACCTACTGGCAGACCGAGAAGGGCGCCAACTTCCCACATCTCGGAATCGTGGATATGGGTAAGGAGGTTACCATTTCAGCCTTCGAGTATCTGCCACGTGCCGAGCAGGGGGCACCGGGCAGCGTCAAGGGCTTTAAGCTCTACGTTAGAAAATAAAAAGATAGTTCATAGGTTTGGTCAGCCACAGGCTGACTGTGGATAATTAACACATATAGTTTAAAATGTAGTATTTCTATTGGAGAATAGAAAGTTAGTTAGATTGCAAAAAAGAGGTAGATGTGAATCTGCCTCTTTTTTCGTTTATATTAAAACTCCTTTTTTCGTATATATTAAACTCCTTTTTTAGTATATAATAAACTCCTTCTCCCTCACTTTTTGTTTTTTTATACATTGATATGCCATTATGTGAATACTTTTGCGTATCTTTGCAGCAAAATACAAATACATTTTTTATGTTGACAGATATTGAAATAGCTAAATCAGTAAAATTGCGCCCCATCAATGAGGTTGCAGCTGAACTTGGAATCCATGAAGACCAAGTAGAGAACTACGGCCGTTACATCGCTAAGATTACTACGGACAAGATCGACACCAACAAGTTTAAAAACCATCATCTCATCCTCGTCACTGCTATCAGCCCTACCAAGGCAGGCAATGGCAAGACCACCGTATCTGTAGGTCTCGCCCTCGGTATGCAGAAGATTGGCAAGAAAGCTGTCGTTGCCCTGCGTGAACCATCTCTCGGACCTTGCTTCGGCATGAAGGGTGGTGCTGCCGGCGGCGGTTATGCCCAGGTATTGCCTATGGATAAGATCAATCTTCACTTCACTGGCGACTTCCACGCTATCACAGAGGCAAACAACATGATTGCTGCCCTGCTCGATAACTACCGTTTCCAGCACGAAGCTGAAGGCTTCAAGCTCAAGAAGATTCTCTGGCGCCGCGTGATGGATGTAAACGACCGTGGCTTGCGCCGCATCATCACCGGTATCGGTGATAAGAACGGTATTGAGACTGAGGCAGGATTCGATATCACTCCAGCTTCAGAGATCATGGCTATCATGTGTTTCGCAACAAGTGTTGACGACCTCCGCCGTCGCATCGACAATATTCTCCTGGGTATCACAGAGGATGACAAGCCATTCACCGTCAAGGATATGGGTGTAGGTGGCAGTATTGTTGCCCTCCTCCTCGATGCCCTGAAGCCAAACCTGGTTCAGACCACAGAGGGAACTCCTGCTTTCGTTCACTGCGGTCCTTTTGCCAACATCGCTCATGGCTGTAACTCTGTGATGGCTACAGCAGCTGCTCTCGAATATGGCGACTATGCCATCACAGAGGCTGGATTCGGTGCTGATCTCGGCGCAGAGAAGTTCTACAACATCAAGTGCCGCAAGACTGGTTTGCAGCCAGACCTTACTGTTCTCGTCGTTACTCTCCAGGCATTGAAGATGCATGGTGGCGTAGCTCAGGAAGACATCAAGAAGCCAAACGTAGCTGGTATGGAAGCTGGCTATTGGAACCTCGACAAGCATGTGAAGAATCTCCAGAGCTTTGGTCAGACTGTAGTCATCGCCTTCAATAAGTTTGCTACTGATACCGATGAGGAAATCGAGGTATTGCGCAAGCACTGCGAGGAGATGGGCTGCGGATTTGCTGTCAACAGTGCCTTCGCCGAAGGTGGCAAGGGTGCAATGGAGTTGGCAGAGCTCGTTGTGAAGACCATTGATGAGCATCCATCAGCTCCTCTCTACTTCACTTACGATGACGATGAGCCTGTAGAGAAGAAGATCGAGGATGTTGCCTTCAACCTCTATGGTGCCGGCAGCGTAACCTTGAGCGATTCTGCCAAGTCTATGATCGAGGAAATCAAGAAGTTGGGTGCCGAGAAGTTCCCTATCTGTATCGCCAAGACTCAGTATAGCTTCTCTACCGATGCCAAGGCATACGGTCCTACAGAAGGCTTCGAGCTCCACGTTCGCGACATCACCGTGAATATGGGTGCCGAGATGATCGTAGTCATCGCGGGTCCTATCATGCGTATGCCAGGTTTGCCAAAGAGCCCACAGGCTGAGCGCATCGATGTGGTGAATGGTGAGATTACAGGTCTTTCATAAGTCGCCCTGAAAGGGCAGAAGCTCCTAGCCCAGGGCAACACCCTGGGTATGAATAGATTATAAACAATTCGCCCTGAAAGGGCAAAAGCTTTCATAAACAATGCTTTTGCCTTTTCAGGGCGATTTCTTATCTCATACTGAATTCACAACCGCAATACAATTGGTTGTAGAATTCATTCTGTCTCAGCAGTTCTCCTCGGCGGTTCTGCAAACCGCCCTTTCTCCAGTTCATATCCCACCACTCTACATCCGGGCATCCTTTTACCGCAATATGTCCTGCGGCATCTATCTGCTTGATGTTCTTCCATCTCGATGAAGCCAGCGTGGTGGTAAGCAGATGGAATCCATGCTCCTGTGCATATTTGGCAGCATGGGTCAGACGATATTGGAAACACACCGAGCAGCGGCTTCCCCGCTCCGGTTCCTTCTCCAATCCCCTGATGGTAGCCAGCCACTCCTCATGGTCATACTCATCCTCTACATAAGGCACCTGCTGCGCCTCCAGGAATCTCATCAGCTCGTGCTTGCGGATATCGAACTCCTGCTGCGGATAGATATTGCTGTTGCTGAAATACACGGTTGGCTTCATGCCATTGCGAAGCATACACTCTACGATAGCCGATGAACAGGGTGCACAACAGGCATGCAGCAACACCGACATTCCTTCAGCCTTGCTTCCATCCGGGAGAGTAAGTTTCACGAATTTATATTGTTCTTCTACGGAAATCTTCATTTTACTTTGAACTTTAAACTTTGAACTTTATGATGAGTATTCTTGGCGAATACCTTGCTTATTTTTTATTTATAAAAAGTGAGCGGAAAAAGCGGGATTTCGCTTTTGGGCAAAAAAAACAAATGGAGTACAGTCTCTCGACACCCCCCATTTGCCCAAATATATGCGAAAACTGATGCAAAGATACGATTAATTTTTGAGTTACCAAATTTTTAAGCGATAATTTTTCATCAAAATGAATAAATATCGATTTTTTAACCAAAACTTAACAGTTTACACCAGTAAATTAACGTTTTTATCCAATTCTTTGGGAACTGTGAGATGCCTGACTACCAGTCTGTTTTCTAACCCAAGTCACGCTTCAGGGTGATGACCGTCATCTCCGGCCAGGCACCCAGTCGGAAAGGGAATGATCCGCCCAATCCGGCAGAAACATAGAGCAGCTGCCTGCCCAGCCAGTATTCTCCACCCCACTCCTTGAAAGCCATGTGGGCAGGAGTGAAGTTACCTATCTTCAACTGTCCGGCATGAGTATGTCCCGCCAGGGTCAGATGAACTCCGGTCTTCTGTACTTCCCTTCTCCAATGGTGCGGATCGTGGGTAAGCACAATCTTGAAAGCATCCTTCGCCACTCCCTTCATCGCCTTCTTCAGGTTACTGCGATTGGTAAACGGAGGCTGTCCGGCATTCTCCACACCGATGATTTCTATCGAAGCCATACCGTGCGATACCGTAAAATGCTCGTTCATCAGCTGATGCCATCCCATCTCATTCTGCAACTGGAAGAGGAGCCGGCGGTTCTTTCTCAAGGCACTCAGACTGTGGTTGGTATTATATTCGCAGTAATCGTGGTTACCCCAAACCGAGAAGATACCATCAGGAGCATGCAGCTTCTTCAGATCTTCCACATAAGGTTCCACCTCATCGGCAGCATTGTTCACCAGGTCGCCGGTAAAGAGCATCAGCTCCACCCCCTCGGCATTGGCTCTCTCCACCACCTTTCTCACGAAATCGGCACCCTTCGGAAAGGTACCGAGATGCAGATCCGTGAAATGCAGAATCTTATAGCCATCGAAGTAAGGAGGCAGATCGGCAGAAGAATAAGTCACGTATTTCACCTCCAGTCGCTTCCATCCCTCCACGAATCCATAGAGGAACCATCCCATCACCGCCAGGGCAGGCAGGATGGCGAAGAACCAAGGCATGAAGAATTCGAAGAGGATGAATATCACCTTCGGCATCACAGAGAAAAGGATGAGAGAGAAAAGCACTCTCACCGATATGCGATGAAACTTGCCCAACTGCAGTCCCACCTCAGCCAGGATGATGAGCAGAGAGGGAATCCACCAGAGGATGGCTAGCGGCAGAGGCCACTCCCCCACTCCGATATGCCACAGCCAGGCATCGGGCACCAGTGTCATAGCTCCGATGCCTACTATATACATAAGTGATCTGAAAAACTTCTTGATAACCTTATTCATCTACCTATTTCTATTAAGCTATTCGCTGCATCCCCAGTCAGGGCGCAACAACTTTCTGCAAAGGTAGTGTAAATTGAAGACACTACAAAATAAATGGGAATCTCAAAATTACATTTAACTTTCTTTTGCCAAATCAGAAGCAAGATTTCGCATCTTCGGGCATTTTATAAACAGAAAGATTTAAAAAGAAAAAGTTATGAGAAAGATCAATTTCAAGAAAATCGGGCTCGCAGTAGCCCTGCTGATGTCAGCATTCACCTTTCAGTCGTGTGATTCTGATGATGATACCAACTGGGATCAGGTTTTGCCTAATGCCCTAGTAACTGTCAAGCAGAATGCAGATGCCTGCTACCTACAGTTGGATGACAACACCACATTGCTCGCCAAGAACCTCAAGACTCCAGTCTTTGATGGCAAGGAGGTTAGAGCACTCGTCAACTATACAGCTACCGATGAGAAGAGCGACAAGTATTCTCAGGTAGTGCATGTCAACTGGATTGACAGCATTCTCACCAAGAAGCCAGCACCTTATCTCTCTACTCCGGCAGAGAACGATGCGAAGTATGGCAATGATGAGGTAGATATCGTTCGCGATTGGGTAACAGTAGCAGAGGATGGTTATCTCACTCTCCGCTTCCGTGCTCTCTGGGGCGGTCAGAAGCCACACATCATCAACCTTCTCACCGGTGTGAATCCTGAGAATCCATACGAGGTAGAGCTTCGTCACAATCAGAATGGTGATGCCAAGTATCGTGTAGGCGATGCCCTGGTAGCCTTCAACCTCAACGATGCCCTGCCAGATACCAATGGCAAGACTGTGAAGCTCACCATCCGCTGGAAGTCGAGCAATGGTGACAAGAAGGTAGATTTCAACTACTGTTCGCGCAAGGCAATCACCAATGCCAAGCAGCTGGACGGCTACAGCCAGACAGGTAAGGCTATAAAGTAAAAGATTGATAAAGTAAAACGCCTATCCCCTGATGCTTCTCTTCAGAGAATCCATCAGGGGATTTTCTATCAGTTTTTGCATTATCTCCACATACTCTTCAATAATTTCATTAGAGCCCCCATTCGATACAAAAATAATTTTTTCTCACGAAACCACAAAAGAAATCCCCCAAAAAATTGCATAAAAGAGAAATATTTCTTATTTTTGCAGCAAATAAAAAGAAAGAACGATGGCAAAGGAAAATATAAGCTTATCAGTAGTCCTTCATGATGATAGCGACTATAAGGACTGGCTCGTAGAACTCAAGGAACGATTCTACAGCCATCGCCTAAAGGCATCTTGCGCTACTAATGGCTACCTATTAGACTTCTATTGGAAGCTGGGACGAGACATTGAAGCTAAGCAATATACCAACAATTATGGTTCTGGTTTTTACAAGAATCTCAGTCAGGACTTGAAGAATGAAATGCCGGGGGTGAAGGGATTCTCGCCAACCAACTTGAAGTACATGAGCTACTTTTATAAACTCTATGCTTCATTGGCTGCAAATCGTCAGCAAGCTGCTGACGATTTTGAAGAAGACTTGTATAAAACAGATATTCAGCGAGTTGGAGATAAAAAACAAAATCGTCTACACGGTGTAGACGATTTCAAAATTCTATTCTTTATTCCATGGTTTCATCATCAACGTATCATCGACAAATGCAAGGATGATATGGACAAAGCCTTGTTCTTCGTAAGAAAGACTTGGGAGAACAATTGGGGACGTGACACTCTTCTCAACTGGCTTGATACCGACCTTTATGAGCGTGACGGCAAAGCCATCACAAACTTCCAATCCACGCTCCCTGCTGTGCAGAGTGACTTAGCGCAACAGATAACAAAAGATCCTTATCAGTTGGATTTCCTTAATCTTAGGGAGAAATATGACGAGCGTGACATTGAAAATGAATTGGTGAACAACGTTACACGTTTTCTTTTGGAACTTGGAAAGGGATTTTCCTATATGGGCAGACAATTTCGATTGGAAGTAGGTCAACAGGAGTTCTTCCCCGATTTGCTTTTTTACAATACCCACCTCCACGCCTATGTGGTCGTTGAGCTAAAAGCCCAGTCATTCCATCCTTCGTTCTTGGGGCAACTGAGTTTCTATGTATCTGCCATTAACCATCAGTTCAAGACCGATATAGACAACCCGACCATCGGCTTGCTCATCTGCAAGGACAAAGACAATGTGGTGGCGAAATACGCCTTGGAATCATACAAGGAACCGATGGGAATATCAGAATATCAACTATCCAAACTCTTTCCGAAAGACTTTAAGTCTTCTATGCCGACTATAGAGGAATTGGAAAAGAGATTAAAAGATAATCAAGAATAGCTTTGATAAAAGAGAAATATTTCTTATTTTAGCAAGCAGATAAGATGCATTTCTATGAAATATTCAAGCAAGCTTGATATTCTGCGTTCGATTTGCATCACAAACATCATAAATTGTATAATTATGTTAGGAATAAATGCACCAAAAGTTTTAGCTAAAGGCAAATACGCACAAGCAGTACGTAAAGCCGCTCTTGCATCCATCGGTGCAAACGCAAAAAAAGACGATGCCTCAAAGACATCTAATTACCCATATAAATTTGAGTGGAATATTTGATAATCACTTACGGAACTTCCACATATGGTTCAGGTACGTCCTGAAGGGGCAGAAGCATTAAAAATACAAGAATAATAAAAATGAAGACAAGAGAAGAATACATAGCTCTCATCGCTTCTCATGCCGGAGAACTGCAGAACACCTTCGGCATCACCTCCTTGCGTATCTTTGGCTCTGTTGCAAGAAACGAGCACCACGAAGGCAGCGATGTAGATGTCTATGTAGAAATGCCCCCTAAGTTTTTTCTAGTAGTCCGTCTGAAGGCATACTTGGAAGAACTTCTAGACAACCCTGTTGATATTATCCGGAAGCACCAACACCTCAATCCCTTCCTACTCAAGGAAATCCGCAAGGTCTGCGCATCGGTACACTTTATTCCTCCTCGTCTCTACGCCTCCTATGCCACTTGTAGTCATTGTACAATACCCACAGACCGCCTCCCCCAGAGAAGAGACAGCCCACTACTCCCACTATCTGACAATATGTTTCAGATGGCACCCTACTTGATACTTTCGGATGAAGAAACATATCAATGCCGCCACACGCAAAAATCAGACACAACAGGTAAAACTTAATTTTAATCGATATTTTCTTCCTATAAAAAAGGAAACAAACCAAAGAAATACCTACCATTAACATTAAAAATAATGAAAATATTCTCCCCAAAGAGAATTCTTCATGCCCCGACAACCTAAGGTATAACTTGTATATGGAAGCAGCAACCAATACCAAACCAACAGCATAACTTACCCAAATCACTTTCCGAGTATCTTTAGAATCGAAAAGTGAATCCACGTTCTTCCAATATTTATCCATATCTTTCATAAGCCTTATTCCCAATAATAGTAGTTACTAATCCCGATGCCTTGGTTCCGGCTCCGCCACCATTGCCGGCTTTTCTTCCGGCAATTCATACCTCCTGATATGATGATCTTCCAGGAAGATATGGTTCAGCGTAAAGGCAAGCGACTCCAGAGTCTTCTCCCTGACAGCGGTTTCAGTTCGCATTCCCATATTACAATAGTATGCCATCCCATTTCTGCCAACCGATGCAGCACCTCATGGTCCCGTTCCTGATTCCGTCTGATCTTATCCTGCCAGAACTGGGTATTCGATTTCGGAACCACGTAATACTTGCATCCCTCATGTCCATGCCAGAAGCACCCATTCACTAGAATGCAGGTACGATACTTTCTGAGCACGATATCCGGTTTTCCCGGCAACCGTGGATGATTGAGCCGATACCTGAATCCCCTAGCCCACAGGAATTTCCTGACAAGAATCTCCGGTTTGGTATCCTTGCCTCTGATTGCCGCCATATTATGGTGGCGCTGCTCTATGGTCATTTTATCTGGCATACGCTTTATTTATTAAGACATCTTTTTTCTAATCTAATCACACCATTCGATGCAAAATTAATCTTTTCTCATGAAACCACAAAAGAAAAAGCCAAAAAACTTGCATAAAAGTAAGCCATCGGCTAACCCCAGTCAGACTCGTGGAAAACATCACAATGCAAAGATACAACATTCAGAATCCGCCATTCACGGTTTCTCACGATTTCTCACGGATTTTCACGTCTTTTTCTGAAGAAGTAACTTACTTACGACCCGTAAGTGACTTACTTACGATGCCTAAGTGACTTACTTACGATACCTAAGTGACTTGCTTAGGATGCTGGAATGAGACTTACTTCCGGATGACAAGATGACACCAGTGACAGGCTTTTCTTGAAATCTCTCTCACGTAGGCGGGCGGGAAACCTTTCTGGAAAATTTTTCCTGCCCGCCCGCGTGAGAGAAAGTTTTAGAAAACAGGTGTCACAAGTGTCATAACCGACAGCAGAACGGAAGGTTGTCGCTGGCATCGATACCTAGGGGAAATCTGATTTCGTTCATGATGACCGATAGTGTCCTGTACGGCATTTTTCATTGTTTGTTCTTTGGACCAAAGACAAGCCGCTTTACGCCCTGTAAGTACTATCGTTGTTGCTTATAAGTACTATCATCGTGCCTTGTAAGTACTATCATCGTTGCATCGGTTTTACGTAAATAGTCTTCGGAGTAACCTTTACTTGTTGCCGGAAGAATTAATGTTATAAGCCGGAGAAGCCTATATCTTCGGCCGCACAACAGCTGTTGTGCGCTTGCATATCAGCTGTTATGCACTCGCCCAACACCTGTTGTGCAAACGGATATCAGCTGGTGGGCGATGAGTTGTTGGATATAAGTTCTGTGTATGTATATGAACGAGCCGTAGAATGCAGATACAAAGTGAATTCAACCAACGATTTCATTTAAAGCGAAGAAATTCCCACTTTCTTAGAATCATTCTATCAAAAACCTTGTAAATCGTGTAATAATTCATAAAAAAGAAGACTTTTACTTGTCTGATTCAAGTTTTTATCTTATCTTTGCAATATGAAGAAGGAACAAGAACATACATTGACTGCCATCCGTGAATGCCTGGCAAAGAATATGCCACCATACGGAAAAGCGATACTTTTTGGCTCACAAGCTAGAGGTACCGCTAGAGATGATAGCGACTGGGACATTCTTGTCATCTTAGACAAGGAACAGCTTCTTCCTTCTGATTATGACAATGTTACCTATCCTCTTACCGAGCTAGGTTGGGATTTAGGAAAAGAAATAAACCCAGTAATGTATTCTGCTAAAGAATGGCAGAAATATAAAATTACACCATTTTATAAAAACGTAGAAAAGGAAGGAGTAAGTTTATGGGGCTAACAAACAATGAAAGAAGTTCTTTGGTAGAACTCCGTCTAGAAAAAGCAAAAAGATTTATAGCAGAAGCAAAATCCCGCCCATGATTTTAAAAAAAGCATTATCAAACTTATCGAAGAAAATCAATAATAGGCAAAACTATTTTTCATGTAATTATACTTTTGCCTAAACATCAAATAAAGAACAATATGGAAGATTACGATAAACTTATGGTTGGCGACCAATCTACAGACGGACGCCTTACAATTGCAGATAAAGACAGACTTTGCTATCAGGTAAAACTAGAAAGCAAAGGTATTATTAGTACTCGAACCATATCCAAACAATTACTGGGAGAATTTATAGATTACTATAAGAAGAACCCCAATAAAAAAGCAGAAGATGCCAGATCTGACCTTAAGGAATTATCTGACATTGATAAATTCGAATACGGATACAGTGCTACTTTAACAGCAATGGCAAAAATGATTCTTGACCCCAAGAATGAACTCATGAGAAGAAGTAGTATTAATGATTCTTTTGAAACTGAAAATAAATTATCACAAGCCAATGAACTTCAGCAGATTTACTATGGTGCTCCAGGCACAGGAAAATCAAAGGCTATCAAGGATTTGACCTTTGGTGAAGACGTTATTCGTACTACATTCCATCCAGACTCAGATTACGCCTCTTTTGTTGGTACCTACAAACCTATTACAGAAGAAGTTGTACTCCGAGATTGTAATGGCAAAAAGGTCATTGATGAGGATACCGGAAAGGTTGTAAAGGAAGACAGAATTGCATATAAGTTCATTCCTCAGGCTTTTCTTGAAGCCTATGTTGAAGCGTGGAAGAAACTAAGCTCTAACAAGAAGCAATATCTTATCATCGAAGAAATAAACAGAGGTAATTGCGCCCAGATCTTTGGTGACCTATTCCAATTGCTCGACCGCAACGAATATGGTTTTTCTGATTATCCTATCGTTGCAGATAAGGATATGCAGAAATATCTTGAAAAGGAATTTGCAGGATGGGAGATTACGAATAAAGACAAAATCAATCAGCTCTATGGCGAAGCCAATATGGTAAGCCTCATCTTAAAGGGCAAACGACTTGTACTGCCTTCAAACCTTTATATTTGGGCAACAATGAATACCAGCGACCAGAGTCTCTTCCCTATTGACTCTGCCTTTAAACGTCGTTGGGACTGGAAGTATGTGCCTATTCGTGAAGGTCGTGACAAAGAAACCAACGCTAAACTCAACTGGTATATCAATACGGGTGATAAGCAGTATGATTGGTGGTCATTCATCAGCCAGGTCAACAAGTTGATTGGTTCACTTACCAATTCTGAAGACAAGAAACTCGGCTATTTCTTCTGCAAGGCAAAGGATGGAGAAATCGATGCAGATTTATTCGTAAGCAAGGTTATCTTCTATCTCTGGAATGATGTGTTCAAGGACTATGGATTCGACGACAAAGACTTCCAGGATGAAGAAGGCAAGATTCTGTCTTTCGACCGATTCTATAAGGATAAGAACGGCAAAACTAACGTTGATATAGCTAATGTTGAGTTGTTCTTGGAGAATTTGGGAGTAGAGGATTTCTTTTCTGATGAAGGAGAGGAAGAGGATTCAGAAGATTCATACGAAAAAGAATCTGATTGGAACCTTAACAATAACAACAATAGCAATTCAAATTCATACGATTACACTAAATATCGAGTTAACGGAAGTAGCGAACTCCTAGGGAAAGGAAGAATGGCTCTTGCCGTAATGGAATATCTGGTTAATGATAAGAAAGAAACATATTCTGAAATATTATCAGATATATCAAGGATTATCAATTCAAAAACAGATCGAATAGTTATAAAAGTTGAGGACTATTCTCTTTGGAAAGAAAAATATAAAAATGACAAAGGTAAACGTTGGTACGACGATTACCCTTTAACAACAACAGATAACGTCAAATTTTATTTTACAACACAATGGGGCAAAGGAAACATCCAAGCTATTCTTCATTTAGCGAGAACAAAAGGATGTACTGTTGAATCCGTAAAATAACATAATATGAGAATCCTCATAGAAGAACATCAGTATCAGGCTGAACAGATCAGGGATGTCCTGCACGGTATCGACGCTATGCAGGACATCGATGGCAACGTCAGCGTCAACTACGTTGGTTATTACTACAATACCCAACTAAGCGATTGCGTCTTTATTTTGCCAAAAGTACTGCTGGAAGATACACCAGAAGGCGAAAGAGTTTTTGGCAAATACGCCCCAGAAACCATTGTCAACCTGAACCAGAACAACCCTCTTTCTCAACACGAGAAAGACTTTATCTATGAGTTCTCTGTCTGGATATACCGCACCATCGAAGTTTACAACAATACCACCAGAAACGGTATTGTCTATCACCAGAAAATAGCATGTCTTGGCAAAAGTACCAGACAAATTAACAATACATTCCTCGATATTCTGCTGGCTCTCATCGACTTCAACAAGCATAACCAGGATTTCATCTTCTTCATCCTGAAGAACATCCATTCTGGTTACAACCGCATTCATTGGTCTAAGACCATATCCACCACAAGAGCCATAGTCTGCAAAAACAGTCCTGTTTATACCAATCCAGTTAACAGGAAAAAGCAGATAAACTTCGATGAAGAGTTACTGATTATTTTCTATTCCATCCTAAATTATATCAGCGAAAGATATGGTTTCACCAATCATATCAACTGCAACTTCCAGTTAATCACAGGTTATCGTTTCAATACTTATCTGGATGGATTAGGAAAGACCAGACTCCTCCAGATTAAATACAAGTACTTTTCTGATAAAGCATTATATCTCTGGCAGTTATGCTATGACTTCTTTGACAACGCCAAGCGTATGAATATCCAGAAGGAACGCAAAGAGTATCTTCTGGTTAAGAGTTTCAATATCGTTTTCGAAGCCATTATTGATGAACTTCTGGGAGAAAAGAACATCCCAGCTGGCTTGAAAGAACAGGCAGATGGTAAACGCATAGATCATTTGTACACCTACCAGAACCTAATTACAAGCAAAGAGCAAGAGCCAGTTTATTACATTGGCGACAGCAAATATTACAAGCTTGGTCATACCATCGGAAAAGAATCTGTATATAAGCAGTTTACATACGCCAGAAATATCATTCAGTGGAACCTGAACCTCTTTATGAATGACGACAAGGATGATGAAGAGTTGCAATACGACAAGCGTAACTTTGGCAACGTACCAAAGCTCCGTGATGATTTGACGGAAGGATACAACATCATTCCGAACTTCTTCATCAGCGCAAAGATGGCAGAGAATCTATCTTTCTCAGACCAGGTATCGTCAACCGACAGGGAACATAAGTGCTTCAATACTCAGCATTTCAATAACCGCCTGTTCGATCGAGACACCCTTCTTGTCTTCCATTACGATGTAAACTTCCTCTACGTCGTATCTCTGTATGCCCGTCATAATGAGCACCAGAAATTCTCCTGGAAGAACAGAGTTCGCAAGATGTTCCGGGATGAAATCCAGAAAATGCTGGATGAAAGATATGAGTTCTATCGCCTTACGCCGAAAGAAGGTACTCAAGTAGAAGAATTCGTCAGCAGACATTTCAGAATGCTTATCGGCAAAATTTTCTCTCCTACAAAAGGGAATGATTATCTGATACTTGCACTCGAAAAGAAAAATTCTGATGAGAAGCAAAAAGAAGAGATAATAGATGCTGCCAAGGAGAAATTCTATCTAGAGGAATTTGCCTTATCAGCTAACGGCAAGATTGACTAGCGTATTATAAGATACTGAGTCCACTTTAAAAAGCAGTTTTTGGTTCTTTATCCTTCAAAATACCATTTGATTATCAGATGGTTACATTTAAAGAAATTATCAAAAATGACTTTTTAAAATGGGCTCAGATTATTATAATTTCTTACTCCTGTTGCTTGTCCGCAGGTTCCATTCCCTTCGGTCATTCCACCAGCGGTTATTGAAAGTTGGTCCCCTTTGGAGACCGGAGGATGATGAAGACCTATGCAAAAGAGTACTGGGATATTCTTATCATCCTGGATAAGGAGGAACTTCTTCCTTCTGATTATGATAACGTAACCTATCCTCTCACCATAGTTGGATGGGAATTATGGTAGGAATTACAAATCCCCAGGTTTTATCGGTCGAACATATTTCGGTTTACGTGGCAGAATCCCATAGCCAGTTCGAGGATGGATTGAAGAGCAAAGCCTGAGATTCGGGCGCCATACAAAGCTTTTGCCCCTACAGGGCGACAGGCGTGCGGACATGAATGCCCTGGGCTAGGAGCTTCTGCCCCTTTAGGGCGTGAGGGGAATTGCTGCCTATGGTTGGCACAATCTTTGTATCAGCGAATATATCGCAACATGAAGAAGGAACAGGAACATATATTGGCAGCTATACGCAAATGCCTAGCGAAAAACTTGCCTGCTAGCGGAAAGGCGATACTTTTCGGCTCACAAGCCAAAGGTACCGCAAGGGATGATAGCAACTGGGATATTCTTATCATCCTGGACAAGGAGGAATTGCTTCCTTCTGATTACGACAACGTAACCTATCCTCTCACTGAACTTGGGTGGGAACTAGGGAGGTGGCAATAAGGCTGATTCCTATTGCCACCTAATGCCATGTGTGCGGTCACATATTCATTACTTCTATGCTAGATAAGTTGTTTTATCGAATATTGCAAGTTTTGCGGAGATTATTTGGCTTATTCTCCGCAAATTTGCGGAGAATAGCAACGGAAAGGATGAGAAAGTCATATATAGTTGTACAACTAAGAGGTGTATAGTCGTACAACTAAAAGGTATATAGTCGTACAACTAAAAGGTGTATAGTCGTACAACTAAGAGGTATATGGTCGTACAACTAAAAGGGGGATAGTTGTACAACTAAGAGGTGTTGCCACTAGGCTCAACAGACGTGCTGACTGCAGTCAGCAGACCTGCCGACTAGGCTCAGCACGTCTGCTGAGCCTAGTAACAACGTTCAAGAAGATACTTCCTTGAACCCCGAAAGATATATGCTTGTACCCCAAACGATACTTACTTGAACTCCAAAAGATATATTCTTGAACTCCAAAAGATATATTCTTGAACCCAGAAAGAAACATCCTTGCAATCAAGAAGAAACATTCTTATAATTAATATCCATAATCGTGGAATAAATACCACACAATTTTACATGTCCTCCATCGACAACCCCTGGTATCCAATATTGAATTTCTTGAATTTTCCTGTTGCCTGAAAGAAATGCTCGGCTTTATCTTTTAAAATACCGAGATTTATATCCTTAGCTTGGCGTTTCACCTCATAGAAAATGACTTTTTGCTCCAGTTCATCGGCAGCGATAATATCGATTTCATTCTCTCCCTTTCTGTCCCACCAGGAAGCAATCTGGGTATATTCTTCACTTTCTATCATCTTTGCTATGAAATATCTTTCCAGAACCTTGCCGGTATATGTGGTGTAGCTCTTGTCCATGACCATCTTTAGTTTTTTATTGGCGCCAACCTCTATCATGTATCCATATTTGTAGATGTAGCGAAACCAGACGCGAAGGAAATTGTCTTCTATCTGATAGCGAATGTTGCGATTGGTCTTTTGAAACATCGGTGTATAACGGGAAATCAAGCAATAGTCGTTCTCCAGTTTAGTGAGATAGCCTGAGAGTTCTATTTTCATAATACTTTCTATTTCACCACGGGTTGTGTAGCCTGATGCGATAAGTTGCAATATTTCGAAATAACGGGCATAGTCTTTGCCAAATTCTTCTATCAGCATATTTTTTCCTTCGTATATGAAATAAGAGTTTTTTGCAACAAACTTCTCTGTCATCTGTTCCTTGGTTGTGGCTCCTGCATCCATCATCATTTCCACATATTCTGCTACTCCGCCTGTATAACTGTAGAGAGCCAGTAGATCTTCGTTGGTATAGGCTAAATTATATGTAGAGAGAATTTCCTTGACAACAGAAGGAGAAAATGGAGTGACTTTTATTTCTCCAGTCTGCCTACCATAAAGTGGTTGCTTGTTGTTTTTAAAGATGATGTTCATAAGTGAATAAACAGAACCGCAAACCACGAGATTAATATGAGCTTCCTGTTTGTTTAAATCCCATATCTTTTGCATATCTGAAAAGATAGATGGATTAACCCGCTTGAAATCTTGAAATTCGTCAATGACGAGAGTGATTGGACGAATCTTAGATAGTTGAAGCAGATATTTAAAGATATCTGCAAAGCGTGTTACTTCGCCGAGGATAGGAAGCTGAAGTTTGTTCGTCATCTCTTCAATAAAATCTTTGCAGAGTTCTGCTTCTGATTTTCTTGCAACAAAGAAGTATAGCATATCCTGAACATCCTCGTATGCTTTTATCAATAAGGATGTCTTTCCGCTACGTCGGCGTCCTGTTACGATTGTAAAACGAGCCGTTTGCAAAGATAGATTTCTTATCTCTTGCAATTCTTTTATTTCGTTTTGTCTTCCGAAGAACTTCATTTTTTATAGTTTCTTTTTAATGTTATTTTCGAAACCGCCGTTTCCGAAATAGCGGTTTCGAATGCAAAGTTAATAAAAAAAAACTGAATATCAGTATATTTGCTTATCAATTTAAGCTTTTTTATTTGTTTGAACATTATTGATGTTTCCGAAACAGCGGTTTCGAATACAAATATTTCGTCAAGGACAAACCAACTCATAATTGGTACTTCAAGGGAAAAAATAATTTTCTGAATGAAAAATTTGGTAGTTACTGAATAAAGCAGTAACTTTGCACATCCAAACGGAAGTTTAGAACATCAAGAAAAAGATTAGTAATTAAAAAGCAATATAAACAACCATAGTAAAGCAATGACAATGCACAAGAAACATCATTACCGCGAACTGCTCTCGATAGGTTTTCCTATCATCATCGGACAACTGGGAACCATCATCCTGGGATTCGCCGACACGCTGATGATCGGTCACCACAGTACCCCCGAACTGGCGGCAGCAGGACTGGTAAACAATATCTTCGGTCTCGTTTTTGTATCCTATATGGGATTCACCTACGGACTCACTCCTATCATCGGCAGACTCTACGGAGAGGAACGTACTGACGTCATCGGTCAGAAGGTGCGCAACTCCTTCCTTGCCAATATGCTGACGGGAGGCATCTTCACCCTTGCCCTCATCCTGCTCTATCTCAATCTGGCACATATCGGACAGCCGGAGGAACTGCTGGAGCTTATCCGCCCTTACTTTCTGGTGAATCTGGCATCGGTGCTCTTCATGGGTATCTTCTATACCATGAAGCAATTCCTCGACGGAATCGGACAGACCAAGGTGGCGATGTGGGCAATGATAGGCGGTAACATCGTGAACATCCTGGGCAACTGGGTGCTCATCTACGGTGTGGCTGGCTTCCCGGAACTGGGACTGCTCGGAGCCGGAATCTCTACCCTGGCAAGTAGAATCCTGATGGCACTGGCAATGGTAGGAATGGTAGTGACCTGCAGGAAATTCAGAACCTACAGTTATGATATTGTACACAGTTGCGTAAACAGGAAGGATTTCAAGGAGATGAACCGACTGGGCTGGCCGGTGGCTCTCCAGCTAGGTATGGAATCGGCTGCCTTTACGCTGAGTTGCGTGATGGTAGGCTGGCTCGGCACCATTCCATTGGCAGCTCACCAGGTAATGATTACCATTTCGCAGCTCTTCTACCTCGTGCTTTCAGGTATGGCAGCAGCCATGGCCATCCGTGTGAGCCACTTTATGGGGCAGAAAGACTATGCCGCCGTTCGCCTCAATGCCTACGACGGATTCCGACTGAACCTGCTGTTCTCGCTCTGCATGGGTCTGCCGGTACTTCTGCTCCGCCACCAGATAGGTGGATGGTTTAATGATAATGTAGAGGTACAGGCGTATGTAGCTATGCTGATTATCCTGATGATGGTTTATCAGTTTGGCGATGGTCTGCAATACACCTTTGCCAATGCGCTTCGAGGCATTGCCTGCGTGAAGCCGATGGTGCTCTATGCCTTCATCGCCTATTTCGTCATCTCATTGCCATTGGGTTATACCCTCGGTTTCCCTTGCGGCATGGGATTGCTGGGCATCTGGATTGCCTTCCCGTTCGGTTTGACCATTGCCGGCGAAATGTATCGGAGAAGATTTGAGAAGGAATTGAAGAATATAGAAAAGAAATAAATAAACCAAGTCGCCCTGAAAAGGCAAAAGCATTTTACATGAAAAGCTTTTGCCCTTTCAGGGCGACCTTTATATACCCATGAATCTTACTCAGCAACCTGCTCAGCACGATCATCTACATTCTCACCCTCTGTTGGAGCAAGAGTAGCCTTGAAATCTGTGATACCGTACTTAGCGAGGATGTTGTACCACTGGAGGAGCTTCTTGATGTCGCTGTCGTGTACACGGTCGCGATCGTAGTTAGGAAGAACCTCAGCGAAGTAATCGTGAAGCTCAGCAGCAGGAGCCTTCTTGTAGTTGAAAGAACTTGGCTTGCCCTCTTCCTTCTTGCTTACGTTGTCGAGTACCTCCCACAATGGCACCTCGTCTGCATCTGTGTACATAGCGATGTCACCAAGGCTGGTTACACGGTCTGTAGCGAAAGCTGGTACACGCTTGTGAGTTTCGTCGAGCGTCTCAACGATAAGAGTTCTGTTACCTCTTGATACCAATTTGTAAAGGCCTGGTTTGCCTGCAATTGAAAGAATTGTTTCCATTGTCTATTATAATCTATTTTTATTTTTTAATATGATCAATTATCTGATGGATTGAGCAGATTGAGCAGATGCACTACCTGCGCTTCTACATCCCTCACCCCATCATTCACGATTTCATAATCCGAACGGGCTATCAGCTCTTCCTGCGGCATCACGGCATCTATCCACTGCTGCGCCTTCTCCTGAGAGATATGATCGCGCTGCATGATGCGCTGCAGACGAACGGCAACGGGAGCCGAGACACATACCACCTTGTCGAAATGGGTACGACGATGGAACCCACTATCAAAGAGGATGGCACTCTCCATCCACTCACAGTCACTCTGCTCGAAATCACGTGCCACTGCGGGATGCACCACATCGTTTACCGCCTGCTTGTTTGCCTCGCCTGTCAGGATAAACTGGGCAAGCACCGGTTTCTGCAAGATACCGTCGGCACTGTACACCTCCTCGCCGACCAACTTCTTCAAGCCCGCCTGCAAATCAGCATCCTGCCTCATCAACCGCTTAGCCCCGGCATCGCAGTCGTAAACCCTGATGCCGTGCTTCTCCAGGATTCTGCACACATAGCTCTTTCCGCTACCTATGCCCCCCGTTATAGCTATCTTCATAACAATGAATTATAAATTGCAAATTATCAATTATCAATCATCATTGCTGTTCCAGCAGATAATCCACCGTTTCCATTTCCAGCGACGCCTTGCTCACCGAACGAGGCACACTACGCAACTGCAGGGTACACTTATCTGAAGGATTGGCAGCGATTTCATTATAATCCACTACCACCGTAAACTGGCTAGGCTTGATGGTTCTGAAGAGACTAGCTCCGATGGTGAACTTCACCGACACCTTGGACGGGAAAGTTCTGAGCACCTTATCGGGCGGCATATTGATAGCCGTAATCGGAACATCCACCATTTCCTCGGTCAGGACATCCGGATACACAGCCAGTCGAACCATATCAGGCATTACCTTCACGCCTCGAATCTTCTTGATGCGCACATTTTCCCGGATAGTATCCTGGAGATTGCGGTAATAGAAAGGTACGATCTCTACAGACTGAATCTCATCGAGCTGTCGCTTGTTGGCATATACGGTAACCGTAGAAGGGAAAAACTCGGTATGCGCCAGATAATATCTCTTGCTGGTCGTGATATTTCCCCTGAACACCACCGGCACCTTCTTGGAAGCACCATAGGTGAAGTAGAAATCAAACTTGCCCGGCTTTACCTGCAGGAGTTTGCTCGAACCATAGAGCTGCGAGAGAATCTGCTTCTGGACATCAGCTACCGGAATCACACCCTGTCCCTCTGTTTCATCTGCATAGTTGTTAAACTTGAAATTAAGCGGACGGAAAGCATAGGTTATCAGGGTGAATCCCTTATCACGCACCGTAATACGCACAGTATCAGGCAAATCTCCTGTTATCACCGCATTACGTGGTGTTCCCACCAGGCGCATAGGAATCTTATATTCCCTCTCCATGGTCTCATTGAGCGTCATCATCAACCAGAAGGCGCCACTGAGAGCGAGAAAGAATAAAAAAATCAGAAACTCCTTATTCAGGCCACTGAACAGGAAGTTTCTGACAGCCTTCAATATATTCCGAATACTATGCATCAGAATCCTATGAATAGACTACTGTGCGTTAGGAGTCTGGCTAGCTGCGTCTGCGAAAACGTAACCCTTAGCTACAGTGATGACAACACCGCGTGCAATCTCTACATCTACCGTATTAGCCTGGAGATCTATGCGCTTAACTGTGCCATACACACCACCGCCAGTAACCACCTTTGTACCCTCTGCCAGAGAATTCTGGAACTTACGTATCTCTTTCTGCTTCTTCTGCTGAGGACGAATCATGAAGAACCACATGATAGCGAAGATAGCTACCATCATAATGAGGAAACTCATACTGCTACCACCAGCAGCAGCCTGCAATACTAAATTTGTCATGTCTTTATTCTAATTGATTAATGTTGTTTATTGTTGAATATCTATATATAATATTGAAAGTATTCATATATATAATGTACGCGCGTACATTATATATAAGTACTCTCTATATCTTAGCCTTCTCTATGTCCATGAGAACCATGATGACCGCCCTTGCGCTCAGGCAATTCCTTCTGGATCAAGCCACGAGAGATGAGGAAGCGGGCGATGGTATCGAGCATACCGTTTACATAGCCACCACTGCGAGGAGTACTATAGAGCTTGGCAAGATCTACATACTCATTGATGGTAACCGTAGCAGGAATGCCAGGGAAAGTCATCAGCTCGGCAATGGCAATCTGCATGACTACTACATCCATATAAGCCAGGCGGTTGAAATCCCAGTTGCGGCAAGCATCGCCGATATAGTGCTGATAAGCATCGCAGTTGAGCAATGTAGCACGGAAGAGCTTGCGGGCAAAGTCGCGGTCCTCTTCATCCTTATATTCCGGAAGCAATTCCTGATCAGCCTTGCTGGTTGGCTCGAAGCGCTTGATGGTCTTCAGCACGAAGGTATCGATGATATCCTTGTCATCATTCCAGTAGAGGCTCTTCTCCTCAAGCAAAGCATCGAGATCATCATTGTTCAGAATGAAGGTCTTGTAAGCACGGCGCCAGAACTCGCGGTCGTATGCATAGTCGGTAAGTTCCTCCTCATGATCCTTGGTCATGGAACCGTCAATATAGCTGGCATAGAGATCGCTGGAGACGATGGCAGTATAAATCTTGCGTACTGTTTCGATATCCTCTTCCCAAGAAGACTTCTTCACATCAGCCCAGTCGGCGAGCATTTTGTTCTCTTCCAACTGCACAGCAAATCTATTGTATGCGAATCTTGAAGAAGGCTCTGGAGCACCCTCACGCTGAGCACGAGCTACCTCTACCTCATAGCGCTTCTGTGCCTCCTGGGTAAGAGCTACAATGAGTTGCAACATATAGTTGTACAAGTCATACGACTTAGAAAGAGCAAACAACAGCTCCTTTTCAGCATTATCAATATTATGATTGCTGTTCTGATAGTATGCGTAGGTTAACTGCACAATCTTACGTCTTATCAAATCCCTATTAATCATTCTCTAATAATTTAAAAGATTTATTTATATAATTACCTAAAACAGTGCAAATTTACATATTTAATATATAATATGCAAGAAAAGGGGCAATAATTTCTATTTTTTTAAGGTTAGGAGATGAGTTTTAGATATTTAACGGGCATTTTGGAGAAAATATCGCCCAGAAATTTGCATATTCCAAATAAAAGTAGTAATTTTGCACCCGCTTTACGAGAAACACTCGCGAGGCATGCTTCAAACAAAGCTAATCCGTGTGATGGCGAGTTAAGGCAAAATTATTTTTTTAACAACTTAATTTAGAGTAACACAAATGAAAGAGATTAATGTAACAGGTCAGAAGCGTACAGACCTTGGCAAGAAAGCTTCTAAGTCATTGCGTAAGGAAGGTTTCATCCCATGTAACCTTTATGGTGAGAAGAAGGATGCAAACGGTGCTCCTGAGGCTATGTCATTCGCAGTTCCATTCACTGAGTTGCGTAAGATCATCTACACTCCTCATGTATATGTAATCAACCTCATCATCGACGGTGAGAGCCACACAGCTATCATGAAGGAGATCCAGTTCCACCCAACAACAGATGCTCCTCTGCACGTTGACTTCTACGAGGTGAACGATCAGAAGCCTATCACTATCGGTATCCCAGTTAAGTTGGTAGGTCTTGCACAGGGTGTACGTGATGGTGGTCGTATGAACCTCTCTATCCGTAAGATCAACGTTACAGCTCCTTACCAGGTTATTCCTGAGCACCTCGATATCGACGTTACAGAGTTGAAGATTGGTAAGAGCATCAAGGTAGGTGACCTCTCATTCGAGGGCCTCGAGTTGGCTACAAGCAAGGCTGTTGTAGTTTGCTCTATCAAGATGACACGTAACGCTCAGCTCGCTGCACAGGCTGCTGCTGAGGAGGAGGCTTAATCGATAGTCATCAAAGATTTTACGAACCTGAGTAAAGCATTATCAAACATTGGATAAATATTTGATTTGTGGGCTTGGTAATCCTGGCGATGAATACGCTGATACCAGGCACAACACAGGATTTATGGTATTGGACGCTTTTGCTAAAGCGTCCAATATTCATTTTGAGGATAAGCGATATGGCTTCGTTGCCGAGACTACGCTCAAAGGAAGAAAGATTATCCTGCTGAAGCCTACCACCTTTATGAACCTGAGTGGTAATGCAGTGAGATATTGGCTGAATCAGGAAAAGATTGACCAGAGCCGCCTCCTGGTAATCAGTGATGAGCTCGCCCTGCCTCTCGGCGCTTTCCGCCTGAAGGCTAACGGAAGCAATGGTGGTCACAACGGCTTGGGACATATCCAGCAGCTTATCGGTCAGAACTACGCCCGACTCCGCATGGGTATCGGTAACGATTATCCTCGTGGCGGACAGATAGACTGGGTACTTGGCAAATATACCGAGGAAGATATGAAGCAGCTTCAGCCTGCCATCGACCTGGGTGTGGAGATTATCAAGAGCTTCGTATTGGCAGGTATTGATATCACTATGAACCAGTACAACAAGCTTGGGAAAAAATAGTAATGAAAGAATCAGCTAGAATAGACAAGTGGCTTTGGGCAGCCCGCATTTACAAGACTCGCAGCATTGCTGCCGATGCCTGCAAGAATGGCAGAGTAACTGTAGGCGGTGTAACCCGTAAACCCTCCTTCATCATTAAGCGTGGCGACGTGGTGAGCGTGAAGAAAGCCCCGATTACCTACTCTTTTGAGGTACTCGACTGCATAGAGCAACGTGTAGGAGCCAAAATGCTCTTCGGAGTCTATAAGAACGTGACCGATCCTAAGCAGTATGAACTGCTGGAGATGAGTCGCATCAGCGGATTCGTAGATAGAGCAAGAGGCACTGGTCGCCCAACCAAGAAAGAACGCCGTGCCCTGGACGCCTTCGTTGATCCAGCCATGTTTGGATTCGATGAAGAAGACTGGGACGAAGAAGATTCATAAATAACCAAAAGAGGATATAGCATCAGTTATATCCTCTTTTTCTTTTCCCTAAAAGCCGATAGTTTGCAAGAAAAAGGGGATAATAATTTCTAAAAACATACGATATGGGAACAAGTATGCTACATTTTGCAATATTATGGAAAATAAAGCATAAAAAGTTTGGAGCGAATAGAGAAAACCTATATCTTTGCAATCAGTTATTTATGGTATCAGAGTATAAGCTGATTACCAACTTACTCAATCATGAGTATTAACATACTATTAATTTTATAATTTAGAGATTATGAAAAAATTATTTGTTATGGCAGCTATGGTGCTGTCTTCAGTAGGTGCTTTCGCACAGCAGGCTGCAGGTACAACAACTCTTCAGCCTAAGGTAGGTTTGAACGTTGCTACAATCGGTGATAACGACTGGAAGGCTGGTTTCGCAGCTGGTGCTGAGTTGCAGTATCAGGCTACAAGCAACTTCGGTGTTGCTGTTGGTGCTCTCTATTCCGTACAGGGCTTCAAGGGTAAGGATGTAGATATTGACACTCCTATCGGAAGCGGAACTATCAAGAATGACTTTAAGTGGAATCCAGGCTACATCAATGTGCCTATCACTTTGAACTACTACCCAGTAGCTGGTCTTGCTCTCAAGGCAGGTTTGCAGCCAGGCTTCTTGGTAAATAAGGATGATATGGACGATGCAAAGACCGTAGATCTCTCTATCCCAGTAGGTCTCTCTTACGAGTACCAGGGTATCGTTTTCGATGCTCGTTACAACATCGGTGTAACTAAGCTTGCAGATAACTACGACCACTACAACAACGTAATCCAGATTACTGTAGGTTACAAGTTCGCTCTCTAATCAGAGAAATGAAGATAGCGATTCCCCTTCGCTATTTAACATAGAAAAGAATAATCCCCGCTCCTCATTACGAAGAGCGGGGATTTCTTTTGTCATACCTATTTGAATTTTACCCTGAAAATCTATCTTTATCCAAACATTCCTTTAGAACATTCTACCTGGACGGCCACCAGGGCCACCGCCATAGAATGGACGACCACGGAAATCAGGACGACCACCAGGTCCTCCAGGGCCACCAGGACCACCCTGACGAGCCTGCTTGCCTCCGAAAAGGTTCAAGCGATATACCACATGGAGCATCGCATAGCTGTTGATGGCATTATACTCCGTATCCGTACGGGATGTGGCAGAAATGGCACGAGAGAAAGTGCTCTGCTGACGAAGGATATCGTAGAACTGGAGCATGATGGTCAATGGCTTGCCCTTCAGGAAACTCTGAGAGAGCTGAGCATTCCATACATACTCATCCGTATTCATGCTGCTGTCATTATATCCACGGCGACTGCTGATAGAGAGGCTTGAGTTCAAGCTGGTTCCCCAAGGAGCTGTAAGTGTCATGCTAGGACCATAAGAGAACTGCCAGGTATCGAGGTTGCTGTTAGGCTGCAACTTGTTCTTGGCATGGTTATAATTCAATGTTCCATCAAGCGAAAGCTCCAGCCAGTTGTTGCGATAACTGAATGAGAGGCGTTCTCTCCAAGTGGTGCTGCGGGTGGTATTCTTCTGGGAATCAGACTGCTTGTCGAGACTCAGATAGCTCACGTAGTTATTGTAACCCAAGTTGGTGTCGGTATTCAAGTTCCATACACCAGCACTGTCGATAGAGCAGTTGAACATGAAGGCTCCCATCACATTCCAATTACCATTGATATTCTCCGGACGGGTGATTCTTCCACCAGTCTTCTCATCATAGGTCACCTTGTTGCTGATGCTATTGTTGGTGGTAGAGAAGTTGACGAATGTCATGATACCCTTGTTGTGGTTCTGCACGAAGTTGTTGTAGAACAATCGGAAGTTCTGGGTGAACGATGGCTTCAAGCCAGGGTTACCCTTCGAGATGTTCAGCGGGTCGCTGTTGTCGGTGATATCAAGCAACTGCGAGATGCTTGGCTGCGAAGTGGTACCACGATAGTTGATTCGCAGGTTACTCATCTTGGAGAAGCGATAGCGGAAATCGAGGGTTGGACTCATATTCACCACATTGCGAACGGTATCTACATGCACTCCCTGATAATCCTGGATATACTTAGACTGCTGTGGCTGAACCATCACACCGAAGTTCAGGTTGTACTTCTGACGAATGAATCGCATCATCACCTGGATATCATGATTGTAGTTGCGATACTCTGAGAAACGGCTCTGATTATCATCCTTGTAATCTTCGAGATGACCGGCAAACGGATTCAGATAGCTGTCCCAACCACGGTACTCCTGATTACCACTCATCGCATACTTGCTGAAATCGTAGGTGTTGCGGTCGCTCTTGGAGTAGCTGTAAGTAAACTTATAGCTGAACTGCAGGAAGGTTGCCTTCCAGAGTGGCTCACTATAGGTCAACTGTCCCGCATAACTGTAATTCTTCGAAGGAGTCAGGTTATAGCGGTTGGTCTGATAAGTAGAATCCTTACCCTCCGCTGTCTGCACGAGATAGAGCTTGGCATTGTTGAGCGAGATGCTCTTGCTGTCATTATCAGTATATTTGGCATCCACACGGAAGGTGATGTTACGTCCCTTGTTGCCCAACTTGCGGTTGATCTGCAACATACCGTTGATATTGTTATTATCAGAATAGGTGATGCCATTGGTCAACTGACTGTTCACCATAGCCTCAGCCTTATCCAACTCCTCAATACCTTCCTCAGAAAGAGGGTCTTTGGAGGTAATGGTATAAGGATCCTTGTTGTAAGAAGCCGACTGGCTGCCACTCAATCCATCGCTGGTACTCCAGGAGATGGAAGGACGGAAGAGGATATTGGTCATGGAATCAGGCATCCACTCCAATCGGATGTTACCATTCCAACTATTGCTGCGAGAGAAACTCTGGCTCAGGCTATTGCTGAAAGAGCTGCTGCTACCCATGAAGTTCTCGCTGGAACGGCTGCTCCATACATCGCCATCGCTGTGGTTCCAGCGAAGAGAGGTATTGAACTTGAACTTGTTCTTCAACTCATAATTGTAGTTGGCTCCAATCATCTTGCTGGCATTCAAACCGTTGGCACCGCCCCAGAATCCTCTGCCAGGACCACCGCCGAATCCACGGTCGCTGGTATTGTTGGCATTGGCAAAGAGCATGAACCGGTTGTTATCATTGAAATAACCTCCCATGCCACGCATATTATAGCGGCTCTTGTTGCCCACACCCAGGTCGATATTGGAAAGCACACCCTTGTTCATACCCTTCTTCACACCGAAGTCGAGCACGGTCTGTTCCTCACCATCATCAATACCGGTTACTTTAGAGAGATCGCTCTTCTCATCGTACGCCTTGATTTTGTCGATGATGCTGGTAGGCAGGTTTTTCAGGGCAGTCTTGGTATCGCCCGTCATAAACTCCTTGCCATCCACGAGAATCTTCTTCACTTCCTTACCATTAATTTTGATGGTACCATCGTCGCTTACCTCAGCACCCGGCAGGCGCTTCACCAACTCCTCAACCACCGAACCTTCCGGTGTGCGGTAAGCAGCCGAATTATAAACGAAGGTATCCTCCTTCAGGTTCACCTTCTGCGCCATGGCGGTTACCACGGCACCCTTCAGCATGATGGCATCTGCACCGAGAACCACATTGCCCATTGCCAGATTCTTGTCATCAGAAATCTCGATACGCTTTACGGTAGTCTTGTAACCAACACTCGACATTTTGAGTAAATACTTGCCATTGGCAGGAGCCTTGATATGAAAGAGGCCCCGCTCATTGCTGAGAGCACCCGACACATAGGTACTGTCGGTCTTGAGTAACTGAATCGTTACCTGTTCTACGGGATCCTTGGTATCACGGTCGGTAATCACACCGGTAATCAAGCGATCCTGAGCAAAGGATGCCATGGTTACGAACACCAGAAGCATCATCAGAATAGATCTTTTCATTAATTATAGACGTTATTATTATTTCTTACTTATATATTTGACTTACTTATATGATTAGACCCGATAAAAGCGCAATTGTAAAAAACAGCTGCTCTTTTTGGGGCATTCTGCTTCTTTTGACGCATAAAATATATCAAGGTTTAAACTTTTATAGATAAAAAAGTGCTTTTTATTTTGTTTTGTCTCTGATTTAACGTACCTTTGCAAGCGAATTTACAATGAGTTGCCCACAAAAGGTGACTCAGAAAGTCAGTTTCTTTAAAAAGTATATATGTTATGGATCAGAGAGTAATCATATCAACCCATCTGGAGAACGAACTGGTAAGCGCTCTCTCAGAATGCGAGCACGACAAGCTGTTTGTGCTTACAGATACTACCACACTGGAAAAGTGCCTTCCGGTTTTGCAGAAATTCTACTGCATGAAGGAAGCTAAGGTCATCACGATTCCGGCAAGCGACAGTCATAAGGACATCGAAAGCCTGATGATGGTATGGAAGGGACTGCAGGAAGGTGGCGCTTCACGTCACTCTTGCATGATCAACCTCGGAGGCGGTATGGTAACCGACCTCGGCGGTTTTGCTGCCAGCACCTTCAAGCGCGGCATCAACTTCATCAATATCCCTACTACCCTGCTGGCGATGGTAGATGCATCTGTGGGTGGAAAGACCGGCATCAACTTCGGAGGTTTGAAGAATGAGGTGGGTGTTTTCAACGATTCTAAGTTCGTAATTCTCGACACCGAGTTCCTGAAGACCCTGGATGCCGAGAATATCTGTTCGGGCTATGCCGAAATGCTGAAGCACGGCTTGATTTCTACCGAGGCGATGTGGGAAGAGCTGGTAAGCTTCGACCTTGCCAACCCAGACCTGAAGCAGTTGCAGCGAATGGTGGGCGACAGTGTGAAGGTAAAGGAACGCATCGTGGAACAGGATCCTCATGAGAAGGGAATCCGCAAGGCTTTGAATCTGGGACATACCTTCGGTCATGCCTTCGAGAGCTGGGCGCTGAAGCGCAAGCCTATCCTTCATGGTTATGCCGTGGCATTCGGTCTCATCCCTGAGCTTTATCTCAGTGTGGCAAAGACAGGATTCCCAACAGAGAAGATGCGCCAGACCGTAACCTTCATCAAGGAGAACTACGGTACGCTGAATATCACCTGCGATGACTACGATGAGCTCATCGAACTGATGCAGCACGACAAGAAGAACCAGAATGGTATCATCAACTTCACTATGATGGGAGCCATCGGAGATATCCGCATCAACCAGACCGCTTCTACAGAAGAGATCAAGGAAGCACTCGACTTCTTCAGAGAAGGATAGATCGCTTCGGCTTTCCGGTTTCGGTAAGCGGAAGATGATCTACATGAAGGAATTCCCTTGGAATCCAATATTTATGATCAGATAAGAGGCGGCGGACAGTCGCCTCTACTGTTTTTATCCCTTTATCCTCTGACAAGAGAACGGCGATTTCTCCAAACTTTTCATCTTTCTTCTTGGCTAGCATAAAAGGCTTTTCCAGATGAGGTTTCAGGAATTCTTCTACTTCTTCTATCTGTATCTTGATACCGCCACTGCAGACAACATTATCCTTTCTGCCCTTGATTCGGAAACGAAGTTTTTCCACCTTATTATATATATAGGATTCTATTTCCACAATATCATTCGTTACCAGGGTTTCGGCACAAACCAGAGGAGCTTCGATGACGAGACAGCCTTCATCGGTCTGACTGATTTTCACGCTATCGAAAGGCTGATACCATTCGCTAGCCTCAGCGCCATTGATTCTTCGCAAGGCGATATGAGATAAGGTTTCGGTCATGCCGTAGGTACTCCAGATAGCGATATTGCCAGGAAGAGCCTGGAGTTCCTTTTCCAAGGATGCATCGATGGCTCCACCTCCAATAATCAGATGGCGGATATGAGTAAGTCGCTCCCGCTCCTCAGGAACCTGCAGGGTGTTATACACCTGCATCGGAACCATGGCGGCAAAAGTGATTTCCCCATTTACATCTTTTCCATTTACATCTTTCAAATCTATATTCTTCAGCGGATGACCACTAGGAGAAACAGAAATAAGATGGAGATGGCGCTCAATACTGCGCACCACCACCATCTTACCTGCGATATAATCAAGCGACATACAGAGCAAAGCGCTATCACCAGGCTTCAAACCCAGAAAATCACAAGTGATGCGGGCGGAGTTGAGCATTCGCTTCTTCTCCACCATCATCGGCTTGGGCTTTCCCGTGGAGCCACTGGTATGCACCAGCACCCGGTCACTATCGTTATTCCATTCAGAAAGGAAATCTTCTAAAGTCATAATTTAAATTATACCCTGCTTAGCGGATTACAAATCCGCAATAGTTACCCAATGATGCGGCGGATTGCAAATCCGCCGAAACAAATAGGGGTAAAATACTATATTATATTATTTTACAACAAAGAGTTTATCCCCCCGGATTTCCAATGGCATTGGGATGTTATCAGTAAAGAGCTGACCGGTGCCTAAGCCCTGAGGCATCTCTACATTCGGACCATATACCTTGGCTGCATAATGTGCGATGGCATTCAGCCCGATGTTACTCTCCAATGCCGAGGTAATCCAACTGCCAATACCACGCTGGCTGGCCAACTGGATCCACTCGTTGCAACCATAGATACCACCATGGAGCGAAGGCTTCAGGATGATATACTGTGGACGAATGGTATCGAGCAGAGCCTCTTTCATGCTTCTCACATTCACGCCAATCAACTCCTCATCCAGGGCGATAGGAAGCGGAGTTTCCCTACAGAGCTGCGCCATCTTAGGCCACTGATGCTGCTTGATAGGCTGCTCGATGGAATGGATATCATACTTAGCCAAAGCCTCCAACTGGCTCATGGCATTCTCTGGCAGAAAACCACCATTGGCATCCACTCTCAGTTCTACCTGTTCCTGGGTATAGACATCACGAATGCGCTTGATGAGATCCAGTTCCTTGAAGAAATCAATGGCACCAATCTTCAGTTTCACACAATGGAAACCCGCCTGGAGCTTCTCCTCCAGTCGTGCCAGCATCTCCTCGTAAGTACCCATCCATACCAGTCCGTTGATGGTGATACCCTCTTCTCCTTTTCCGAAAGGAGAGTCGAAGAGATCTGTCAGGTTCTCCATTCCTGCAGGAACAGAGACCCCTTTCTGCTTCAACATTTCTGAAGAAGAAGATGCTCCTTCAGCAGGAACAATCTCCAAAAACTTCTTCGCTGCATCGAAGAACGAAGCGAAGGCTGTTTCCAAGCCGAAGGTGATGCTAGGGTAAGCACGAATCATATCGTATGGGATGCGTCCCATCTGCTCCACCATCTGGCACACCTGCCGAAGGGTGACAGCATATTCCGGTTTGGCATCGCAACTGAGATCAGGGAGCGTAGCACACTCACCCACTCCCTCTACTCCCGGCAATTCATCCGATGTAAGGGTGAGATAATAACTGTGTCTCGTGGTATATACGCCACGAGACGTGCCTGCCGGCTGCTTGAAGTGGAGCGTGCGCTCCGAGATGTCTATCTTATACATTCTTTATATATCTATATATCAATACAATCGAATTCTTCACTCTTCACTCTTCGTTCTTCACTCTTCACTAAAAGAAAGTGCTCTTCACTTAACTTACTTCTTCTGCTTCAAGTCATAAAGATCCTTGCGACGGTCACGAAGATTTCGAACGGCACCGTAGGTATGAAGCTCGTTCAGAAGGTTCAAATCTACATCTGAAACGAGAATCATCTCGGTATTCGGTGTTGCCTCCGAACGCTTGCCATCGTTAGGGAAGGCGAAGTCGCAAGGAGTGAATACGGCACTCTGGGCATACTGGATATCCATATTGTGAACACGTGGCAGGTTACCCACACTACCTGCAATGGCTACATAGCATTCGTTCTCAATGGCACGGGCCTGTGCACAGACTCTCACTCTAGAGTAAGCATTCTGCGTATCGGTCATGAATGGAACGAAGAGAATCTGCATACCATCCTCTGCCATCAGACGGGAAAGTTCAGGGAACTCCACATCATAGCAGATCACGATACCAATCTTACCACAATCAGTATCAAAGGTCTGGATATGGCTACCGCCGCTCAATCCCCAGCACTTCTGCTCATCAGGAGTTACGTGAATCTTCTCGTACATATCCACGCTACCATCTCTACGGCAAAGGAAACCGACATTGTAGAGGGAATCATCCTTGAGATAAGGCATACTACCCGTGATGATGTTGATGTTGTAACTGATGGCCAACTCGCGGAATCGGTCACGAATCTCATCGGTATATTGAGCCATCATGCGGATGCTCTGTGCCTCACCCAAATCGTTGAATCTCGCCATCAATGGCGCATTGAAATACTCTGGGAAGAGGATGAAATCGCTCTTGTAGTCGCTCACGGAATCCACGAAGAACTCTACCTGCTCAAAAAGGTCGTCTACCGAAGCGTATGGACGCATCTGCCACTGTACCAGACCGATTCGCACGGTTGGCTTTCTATCTACATAGGAATCCGTAGGTGGCTGATAGTAGATATTATCCCACTGCAAGAGGGTTGCGCAGTGTTCGCTCTCCTCATCACTAGGAAGATAGTTGCGGATGACACGGCGAACGTGGAAGTCGTTGGAAAGCTGGAAGGTAAGAACCGGGTCATAGATTTCACGGTTTCTTACGTGCTCGATGTACTCCTTAGGGCGCATCTTGTCGGCATACTTATGATAGTTAGGAATACGACCACCAAACATGATTGCCTTCAGGTTGAGCTTCTCGCAGAGTTCCTTGCGATACTCATACATACGGCGAGCCAATCGCAGGCCACGATAGTCTGGGTGGATAAACACCTCGATGCCGTAAAGGATGTTTCCATTAGGATCGTGGGTATTGAAGGTTTCATTACCTGTCACCTGAGCATAGGTATGGTCGCCTTTCACCATATTATAGTTGACAATGATAGAGAGCGCACAGCCCACAATCTTATCATCCACGATGATAACCACCTGTCCCTCAGGGAAGATAGTAATGAGTTTCTTAATCTGTTCTTTTGTCCAGAATACATCTGAGTCTGCGTAAATACGCTTAAACGACTTGGCGAGCTGGTCATAATCCTCCATGTGGAGGTTGCGCATACTCACCTTTTCGATTTTTCGAGTTGGTTCCATAACAACTGTATTTTTATTATTATCTAAATCCGGGTGCAAAGATACAGCAAATTATAGATACGACAAAGAGTTTTCGCAAATAATTGATATTTACGAAAACTCTTTTCATGTATTTTGCTGTAAGAAAGCCTTTTGGCTTAGAATTTAACGCAAAAACTTGGCATCTTCCTGCGGTATTGCCTCGTCATGATCATCGAGATAGAGCAACTTTACCGGATGATATTTATCACTTGCCACCGAGTATTCATCCTGACGATAATGGGTCTGAATGCCACCGATGCCCAACATGGTATGAAAAGCCGAAAGACTACTCTGTACCTGTTTTGACCGATTTTCTCCCAATGCCTTCAATATATCCGGATATTGTTTACTGAATCCTTCAGAAGTCCAGATGATGAAAGGCACATGCAGTTCGTAATCCGAAGCCTTCGGGGCAGCATGAAGGAAGAGGCAGCGCTCATCATCGAAAATATTCTCTCCATGATCGCTGGTATAGAGCATCGCTGATATAGGCTGACCATATACCCCATCCGTCTTAGTCTGTATCCCCTCCCATTTCTGCAGACGTTCAATGATACCATGCAGGATATAATCGGTATATCGGATGGTATTATCATAGGCATTCAGGAGGTCACGCCGATTTTCCGACTTTGCCTCACTCCTGCTATCGGGCTTGAAATAAGCGAAACTACGGGGATAACGCTCCTGATAATTGAAGTGAGAACCATAGGTATGAAGAACGACGAAGAGCTTGCGATAACGGTAATGGGCAGACGAGGAAGCATCAGCCTTGGGCAATATCTCATCCAGTTTCTGCAACAAATCCTCATCATAGTGACTGCCCTGGGCAGATTCTTCCTTCTTCAGAAAGTAATGCTCATCAGCCTGTTCTCCCAGAAAATCGATAAACGAATGATTGGGCAACTGGTTGCTGATAAACACAGTATGGAATCCGGCTTCCTTAAAGGCCACCAGAATGCCTTTCTCATGAAAGAGCCGTGGGAAATTCTCTGCCGAAGCAGCCGACAGAAGCATCGGTACACTCTTGTGGGTGGTGTTGCTCTGCGTGGTTGCATCAGGGAAAGCCATAATACCCTGCGTTTTGGAAAGCAGAGGATTGGTATTCCGAGGATAGCCATAGAGACTGAAGTTATGGGCTCGTGCCGTCTCTCCCACTACCATCACATACACCTCAGGAGCTTCCACATCGTGCCCACTCCGGGCATCAAACCGGAAGTTACGGCTTGCCTTCTTGTAATTCTCCGATGCCGCATTGCGCTCGAAAGCCAGATAGAGATTGTAGCAGACGTTGACAGGATAGAGCTGATTGCGCATCCGGTAATCATCCACCACCACATAGCATGCCAGCAGACAGAAGAGGCCGATAGCCCCCACCTCCATCAGCCATTTGCGAACGTGATGCTGAAAAGAGACAGATAACTGATGCTTCTTCCTGACATGGATGACAGCCAGGATGAGCAAGGGAAGATAAATCACAAAAACACCTATCACGGCAGGTACCAGATTGTCCAGCAGTTCCATCACCTCTCCTGGATTGGTAGTCACGAGATTCAGGAACATATCCACCGCTATCACTCCTGTACCGAAGAGATAGAGCAACACCAGCTGGAAGGCTGCGAAAAAGACAAAGAGAAATGCCCACCATACCATCTTGCCCGGACATTTGGCTACGGAAAAGAACCACATATACAGAGCCAGAGGCAACAGCACATTGGCTGCGCCCGCCCAGAAAGACAATCTTTCGGTAAAGCACAGGGCGATGTTGGGCAGCAGCAATGCCACCACCGCATACCAGTAAAGGAAGGTACCCGAAGACACCTTATTATATATAGTATTACATATAGAATGATTCATAGACTACACCTTATTATATATATAGAGCATATCGTGAAAAGAATTCATGAGCATATCGTGAAAGCATCGTGAATGCATCGTGAATGCATCATGAAAAAGTCTCATCAAAATGCCTCGTTGATATTGAAGAGGAAGCCAGACTGTCCCGACTTTCCAAATCCATAATCCAATCGTACATTCACATTCTTCTTGAACTCCCAGCGATAGCCTACTCCCGCATTCGGCAGAATCTGTCTGCTTCGCAACGCAGAGAACTTAGGTAAAACGGTACCTGCTCCAGCCCAGACCACAATACCATTTCGCTTCCAGACATGCTGGCGTAACTCCACGGTAGCCTCCAGGGAATGCTTGTCGCGATAGCGGCCCTCGTAATAGCCACGCATCGAACTGGTACCTCCCAGTTCCGCCATCATACCCCATGAAGGATTGCCGAAATTGAGATTGGCTCCGAAATCCTCGGCAAGAATCGTTCCCTTGCCCAGTCGCTGATAGGCATCAAAACGGAAGTGAGTCGTACTGAAGGCATAATCATTACCCATAAATTTTGGTCGGAACATCTGCTTCAGATTCAGATAGATACCCCGGTGCGGATTGGTAAGATTATCTCGGTTGTCATAAACCAAAGATACACCCACTCCTACATTCCAGGTATGCTTATCCATCCCCTGCAGCAATTCCGGGCGCTCTATCTGCTTGCCTATCACATAGTCGTAAGCTGCCATCGGTCCCACATAGAAGTTATCGGCTACCCTGAACAGAAAACTGGCTTCTGCCTGAGCCTGCCAACGCTTCATATCACTCTTGTTGTCATCGTTATCGCCCATCTCGTAACCGATTCCCCAGAAATCGGAAGGGAAGGAATAGAAATAGAGATGATAATCAATGCGGTAACGACCGGCAGGAGCTATATGATTGCCCCGAACACCCAACATATAGAAGCCCACCGAACTGACATCACCGAAAAGCGATACATTGGAAGGCGGCAAAATGCTATCGTTAGGATCGGTGCGGTAAAGTCCTGCAGCCACCATTCCCAGACCAAACTTGGTATCAGAAGCATAGTGAGGACCTCCAATTACGCTGAAGTCGAACCGCTTATGCTGCTTGTTCTTGTTGGCATCATTGAAGTAGTCTAGGAATCGCATCATCCACGATTTCTTGACCTGCTGGACAGTATCCACCTTCTCTGAAGAGAGAGTATCTGAAGAAATTGGCTCCGAGGCATAGCTGCTCAATGCCATCATCGCAAAAAGTATGGTTAGAATATGCTTCATAAAGTCAATATTTTCCTGTTGATTCTTTTTTCGTCATTTACTAATAAACCAGTGACGCATTATTAATACATTATTAATATACCAGTGACACATTATTAATATACCAGTGACACATTATCTATCCACAAGGTGTTGCCTGGTGTTCCGATATAGGCACCGCCATCCGAAGAAGAGAACTGGAGAATGAGATGAGTAGGCGTTTCATCGGCAGCAGCCCATCCCACTTCTCTTACGGGCACACTCTTACCCTTGCTGTTGCGGGCATAATCGGTAGAACGGAGTCCCATCGTTGCGGCATGGTAGCCAGCCATGTGACGGATATCACCATAGTGGATGGTATAGGTTGCATCTTCCACCCATCCATTCGTACTCTTGCCGTATCGTACCACCATCGTACCCACTCGCTTGGCTGTGATATTACCCTTGGCATCCTCGTGACGCTTCTGAAGATAGAGCACCACGATGGCATGGTCTCTTCCAGCCACAGTAGAGGCACCACTGAATCCATTCTGTTTGATACGGTTGGCAACATTAGGAAGGGAGGTCTTGTAATCGAAACGCAAAGCCTTAGGACGAGCCGTAAACGGAATACCCCAGTTGATAGCCTTTGGACCATCCTTGGTACTGGTGATCGGTTCACGAACATTTCCCAGGAAAAGGGAACCAGCTGCAAGTACCTTGATATTGATAAGTCCCAACACCTTTACCTTTTCTATATGAGTCTCCAATTTGGCGCAATAGCCACTGCCGTGCCTGTCGCGATAAACCGAATTATTGGTCTTGTAAATGCCGGAAACATGCGCAAGAACATTGGATGAGCCCCAAGGAGACCCACCCTTATTGGTATATGGAGTATTGCCATGGATAGTCATATTAGGTCCTACGGCATAAACGGTTTTCTGATTACCACCAATGATAGCCGACTCTTTGATATTTCTGATTACCCAGTGGTCCATGTTTCCATATTTCAGAGGAACCACTTTTTCCTGTCCCTGCATAGGAAGGCATGACAAAATAGCAAGCGCTAATGCAATGCCGAAAATTACTTGTTTTTTCATATCTATTACTTTTATCTTTCTAGATGCTGCAAAGATAGAAAAACTTTTCGTACTTTCGGGTTTTCAAAGTACTAAAAAATGAAATATTAAGAAATAATAATATATTTAGGGGATTTTAATCGATGAAAAACAAAAAAAGCCCCGCAAGAGCAAAAGCTTGGGATAGTGAAAGCTTTTGCTCTTACAGGTGTCTATTAACGGTTAGAATACATGTTGTCATAGTACTTCTGGTAATCGCCAGAGGTAACGTTGTCCATCCATTCCTGGTTCTCGAGATACCATTTCACGGTTTCCTCGATACCCTCCTCAAACTGGAGAGATGGCTCCCAACCCAATTCCTTCTGAAGCTTGCGAGAGTCGATGGCATAACGCATATCGTGACCCTTTCTATCAGTTACGTAGGTGATGAGGTCCATATCCTCGCCTTCCTTTCTGCCGAGCAATCTATCAACGGTCTTGATGACCACCTTGATGATGTCGATGTTCTTCCACTCATTGAAACCGCCGATGTTGTAGGTCTCGGCTATCTTACCCTTGTGGAAAATCATATCGATGGCACGGGCATGATCTACTACATACAACCAGTCGCGCACGTTCTCACCCTTACCATATACAGGCAATGGCTTGCGATGACGGATATTGTTGATAAACAGCGGAATCAACTTCTCAGGGAACTGGTATGGACCGTAGTTGTTAGAGCAGTTGGTCACGATGGTAGGCATACCGT
>OIBO01000005.1_pt1 | contig 69874 bp, 52 predicted proteins | sample 1581071 | NCBI WGS metagenome assembly OIBO01 (sample SAMEA3882504, study PRJEB24775) | human gut metagenome | biome: human-associated habitat; feature: intestine environment; material: feces | place: Netherlands | collected 2009/2010 | reverse complement strand
ACTTGCATGTGTTAAGCCTGTAGCTAGCGTTCATCCTGAGCCAGGATCAAACTCTCCATTGTAAAATATCATTTTTACTTCTTGCCTCATTGCTGAAGCAGTCGGTGTTTGTTGTCTGTACTTAGGACGAATATCCTTTTCGTTTATTGAAGCTTAGTAAACCTGACTTGTCAATTACTTGACGGTTCGTTTCTTTTACCCAGTTTCTTCATACTCCCTATATAATAAGGTGTAATCTAAAACCGCTTCTTGTACTACTTGTCTGTTTATGTAAAATCTTTCAAAGAACTCTTTCTTTAGTTGCTTAGAGTAATACTTGATTTCTCAAAAGCGAGTGCAAAAGTACTAACTATTTTCCATTCCACCAAATGTTTTGAGAAGAAAATCGCTTTTTCTTTTGATTTTTAACAGTTATAAACATCTACAACTCATAAAAATCACTCTTCACCTTATTATATATATTCATAAGCGTATAAACAAATCAAAGCAAGGTGACATGATTAGCTGCAATATCTACCAACTTTTTTCGTCTTGCCACACCTATAATATAATGTGCATCCTTAGAAGAACAATGAAAGTGCTTTTTCACCCCCTTTACAAGTTCGTCCTTCGTAATAGAACGCACTCCTGCGGGATATGCTCCGCGCACAGCCTTCTCAATATCTCCCATATTAAACTCATGATGACGCTTATGAAAGTAAGACGACACCATGACCGCAAACACAATCACCAAAACGATGATAAAAAATAATACTGACTGACTCATGATAATAAACTTTAATCGGTTAAAACGATAACTGCTATCGCTATTTTTCTGCAAATATAAGAAAAAAAAACGTAAAGCAGTTCACTTTCTCCCGTTTTTTTGCAGAAAAAGGTTATTTTTTTATCGTTTTTCTCAATTATTTGTTGATAATCCAAAAATATTGTGTATTTTTGCAGCAAAGGAACGCCATTTACATATGACACTTCCCCACTAACAATAAAAGTATAACCATAAAAACATAGAGAAAATGCAAGAAACTGTAAAGAAAGTATTGACAGGTGACTTCAATCGAAAGAAGGCTCTGATGTTTCTCATCACAGCCTTAGCCACAATTCTGGTATGGAACTTACCCATCGACAGCTTTGGAATCGAGGGTCTCACTGTTGTACAACAACGTGTAATCGCCATATTCGTAATGGCAGTGATGCTATGGCTCACAGAAGCAATTCCAGCTTGGGCCACCTCAGTAGTTATCATTTTTGTACTGCTATTCTTCGTCTCCGATTCGGCTTTTGCCGTCATGCAAGGTTCAGAGGGAGAGTACGGCAAGCTATTGGACTACCAAGGTGTAATGGCATGTTTCGCCGATCCAACAATCATACTCTTCCTGGGAGGTTTCGTACTAGCCATCGCAGCTACCAAAAGCGGTCTTGACGTACTGATGGCAAAAACATTGATTGCCCCATTCGGCAAGCGCTCGGAAAACGTACTATTGGGGTTTATGCTCATCACCGGTATTTTCTCCATGTTTATCTCCAACACGGCCACAGCTGCAATGATGCTTACCTTCCTAACCCCAGTATTCAAGTCGCTCCCTGCTAACGGAAAAGGAAGAGTAGCGCTGACTATGGCCATTCCTATCGGAGCTAACCTCGGTGGTATGGGAACCCCTATCGGAACTCCTCCTAATGCTTTTGCCTACAAGGTTCTCAATGACCCCGCAGGCTTGAACCTCGGAATAGGTTTTGGAGAATGGATGGCAATTATGGCTCCGATGGTTATCATCATGCTTTTCTGCGCATGGTTTATCATCCGCAAGATGTTCCCATTCTCACAAAAGACTATAGAATTAAAAATCGATGGCAATATAAGTCACAATTGGCGTACTATAGTTGTAGGTGCCACATTCTTCCTTACCATCCTTCTTTGGGTATGTGGCAAGCAACTAGGTGTCAATGCCAACACTGTGGCTATGCTTCCAATTGCCGTTTTTGCCTTTACCGGCGTGGTAACAGCCAGCGACCTGAAAGATATAGATTGGGCCGTCATCTGGATGGTTGCCGGTGGTTTTGCTCTCGGTCTCGCCATGAATGGAACCGGCTTAGCAGAAAATGCAGTAAACAGCATCCCATTCGCTGAGTTTAACCCATTAGTAATTATGGTGATCTCTGGATTAGTTTGCTTCATACTAAGTAATTTTATCTCAAATACAGCAACTGCCGCCCTGCTCATCCCGATCCTTACCGTAGTATGTTCAGGAATGGGCGACAAGTTGACTTCTATAGGAGGAACCCAAACTATCCTCATAGGCGTAGCAGTAGCAGCCTCTTGCGCAATGTCGCTTCCAATCTCTACTCCACCAAACGCCATTGCCTACTCCACCGGTCTTATCCAACAGACAGACATGGTGAAGGCAGGTCTTACCGTGGGCGTACTAAGTATGGTAATCGGCTATGCTGTACTCATCACATTCTGCCGTCTTGGCTTTATGTAAAAAAGAAATTTTAAGAAGTATTAAATATCGGCACTGCAAAATAAACTCGTTTTTATTTTGCAGTGTCTTCTTTTTACCGTAACTTTGCACCCATGAAAAAGATAGTTATTGGAATAGATGTCGGCATTTCTACTACAAAGATAGTAGGAATAGACGAGAGTGGGATGGTTATCAGCCCTATTCGCATCAAGGCCACCGACCCTATCACCTCCTTATATGGAGCATTTGGAAAATATTTACACGACAACAAAATTAGCCTCGACGAGGTAGAACAAGTTATGCTCACCGGTGTAGGTTCTGCTTACATTGATGAACGAATCTATGGTCTGCCTACATCGAAGAGCGAAGAGTTTGTTGCCGATGGACTCGGTGCACGATACGAAAGCAAGCTTGAGCGTATGATTGTGGTAAGTATGGGCACAGGAACCTCCCTCGTAAAGTGCGACGGCAAAGAGATCAAACACATCGGCGGCATTGGTATTGGTGGAGGAACACTAGCGGGCCTGAGCCGAATTATGCTCAAGACCGATGACATCAAACAGATTGTAAACCTTGCCAAAAACGGTGATGTATCAAAAATCAATCTGCTAATAGGAGACATCAGCGCCAAACCTTTACCTGGACTTCCCATGAATGCAACAGCATCGCTCTTCAGTAATGCCAAAGCCAACGCCTCCCGTGAAGACATAGCAATGGGGCTTATATGGATGGTATTACAGAGCATCGGCTCAGCAACCATACTCTCCTCCCTAGAATCAGGCATCAAAGATTTTGTAATGATAGGCAACCTGACACTTTTGCCACAATGCAGAGAAGTATTCCCTGCTATGGAAAAACTCTATGGTGTAAGATTCAGAATCCCTAAATATTCAGAATTCTGCACTGCCATAGGTGCTGCACTAGACTATAAAAACAAGACCGAATTATCTTAAAAGCAGGTTCAAACCATACCTTCATATCAAGAAGGAGCAAGTTACAAAATGGCGCACAACACCACAACACCAAGCTACATAAAAGGCACAACACCACAATGCGCTGAAACTGAACAGATTAATCATTTTGGGAAACCGCTCTTAGAACAAGTTTCCCAAAACGATTTTTCAAACACCTGATACTCAATGACTTAATATTTTTTAACACAAGAAAAGTTGTCCAAAACGTACAACTTTCATTTTAAATTCTTATCTTTGCATTGTCGAAAAGATGGTATTTATAGCCACCTTCAAGTATAAAGACTTAGTATCAAGCAATTTAAATATCAATTATAAAAGTAACACAAGAAATGATTCAAACTGTAGTTAAACGTGACGGACGCATCGTTGGTTTCAACGAGCAAAAAATCATGGCAGCCATACGCAAAGCCATGTTACATACCGATAAGGGGGAAGACTCCTCTTTAATAGAGCAAATCACTGACCACATCGCATATCGCGGCAAGAGCCAGATGAGCGTAGAAGCCATCCAGGATGCCATCGAGCTGGAACTTATGAAGAGTGCCCGCAAAGATGTTGCTCAGAAATATATTGCCTATCGTAACCAGAGAAACATTGCCAGAAAAGCTAAGACCCGTGACGTATTCATGAGTATTGTCAATGCAAAGAACAATGACATCACCCGTGAAAACGCCAATATGAATGCTGACACTCCAGCTGGCATGATGATGAAATTTGCTTCAGAAACCACTAAACCATTCGTTGACGATTATCTCCTTTCCCAGGAGGTACGCGACGCCGTTACACATAACTACATCCACATCCACGATAAAGACTATTATCCAACCAAGAGTTTGACTTGTGTTCAGCACCCATTGGATATTATCCTCAAGCATGGTTTCACAGCAGGCCATGGCTCTAGCCGTCCTGCTAAGCGTATCGAAACTGCAGCCGTATTAGCATGCATCTCTCTTGAGACTTGCCAGAACGAGATGCATGGAGGTCAGGCAATTCCTGCCTTCGACTTCTATCTGGCCCCATACGTACGTATGTCGTACCAGGAAGAGGTAAAGAATCTGGAAAAACTAACAGGAGAAGATCTCAGCGACCTCTACAATATTGATATTGACGACTATTTAGTGAAAGACCTGACAGGCTTGGAAGGTAAAGAGCGCCTGGAGCAGCATGCCATCAACAAGACAGTAAACAGAGTACATCAGGCAATGGAGGCATTCATTCACAATATGAACACAATCCACTCTCGTGGCGGTAATCAGGTTGTATTTTCTTCTATCAATTATGGTACAGATACAAGTGCTGAAGGTCGTTGTATTATGCGAGAGATTCTGCTCAGTACATACGAAGGTGTAGGAAATGGAGAAACAGCTATCTTCCCTATCCAGATCTGGAAGAAGAAGCGTGGCGTTAACTACCTGAAGGAGGATCGAAACTATGACCTCTATCAGTTGGCTTGCAAGGTAACCGCCCGTCGTTTCTTCCCTAACTTCCTGAATCTCGATGCCACATTCAACCAGAATGAGAAATGGCGCGCTGATGATCCAGAGCGTTACAAGTGGGAAATCGCTACTATGGGTTGCCGTACCCGTGTATTCGAAGACCGCTGGGGCGAGAAGACCAGTATTGCACGTGGAAATTTGAGCTTTTCAACTATCAATATCGTGAAGCTTGCCATCGAATGTATGGGTATTGAGAACAAGCAACAGCGTATTGATATGTTCTTTGCAAAACTGGACAACATCCTCGACATTACCGCCAAGCAACTCGATGAGCGCTTCCAGTTCCAGAAAACAGCGATGGCAAAACAGTTCCCATTGTTGATGAAATATCTTTGGGTAGGAGCAGAAGACTTGAAGCCAGAAGAGACTATCGAGAGCGTTATCAATCATGGAACACTGGGTATTGGTTTCATCGGACTTGCAGAATGCCTCGTAGCACTCATCGGTCACCACCATGGTGAAAGTGAAGAAGCACAGGATTTAGGCTTGAAGATTATTACTTATATGCGTGACCGAGCTAACGAGTTCAGCGAGCAGTACCACCACAACTACTCCATCCTGGCTACGCCAGCAGAGGGCTTGAGCGGTAAATTTACCAAGAAGGACCGCAAGCAGTTTGGCATTATTCCAGGAGTTACCGACCGTGACTACTATACCAATAGTAACCACGTACCAGTTTACTATAAGTGTACGGCCCTCAAAAAAGCAAAGATCGAGGCGCCATATCACAATCTAACCCGTGGTGGTCACATCTTCTATGTAGAAATTGACGGTGATGCTACTCACAATCCAGCAGTCATTTCAAGCGTAGTAGATATGATGGACAAATACAATATGGGCTATGGTTCAGTAAACCACAATCGCAACCGCTGTCTCGACTGCGGATACGAGAATGCGGATGCCAACCTTGAAGTATGTCCAAAATGCGGTAGCCATCACATAGATAAGCTACAGCGCATCACAGGTTATTTGGTGGGAACAACCGACCGTTGGAACAGCGGTAAACTTGCAGAGCTTCACGATCGTGTCACCCACATTGACACCCCACAAAAATAAGATAAATGATTAGTATTTTAAGTATAGTGCACGACACAATGGTAGATGGTCCGGGATTCCGGACCTCTATCTATTGTGCCGGCTGTCCTAACCACTGCCCCGGTTGCCATAATCCTCAATCCTGGGACATCAACCATGGCACAATGACCTCTACAGAGGACATTCTGAAAGAAATTATAGAAGATCCTTTCGCCAACGTCACCTTTTCAGGAGGTGATCCGATGTATCAGGCGGAAGGCTTTGCAGAACTGGCGCGCGCCATTCGGTCAGAAAGCGATAAAGATATCTGGTGCTTTACCGGTTATAGATATGAGAATCTACTGAAGAATCCAAAACAGCTGGAATTATTGAAGTTGATAGATGTATTGGTAGATGGCCCATTCATGAAAGACCTTCGGGACGAGGACCTTTTCTTCCGTGGCAGCAGCAACCAGCGTATTATCAACGTACAAAAATCCCTGGCTCTAGGCGAAGTAGTAGAACTTCACCTCACTAAGGACAATCCGAATCCTGAGCTTTAAAATTTTAAAGCCCGGGATAGGATATTACTTTTTGAACTATATATTCAATCTATAGATACACCCAATTGTTGGAGTAGATTTTTCACATAACCTCTGTTCCAATCCGTTTCATGCAGGCGTTCTGAATCAAAAAGCAACAAATCAATATCTACAGCAATAATCCCCTTTCTACTTTCAGCAACCCTCCTTCCGCATTTACGCTCTATGTTTTTGATTGCCAATAAGGTTCGTTCCATATTGACATTAGTATAGCCAACTCCTAGAGTATTTAGGAATTTATCTGATGACAACCCGATAGGCTCCGTCCAAAGCGAAGTACCAAAAGTCATATCTTCGAAAGTAGCCTCAAGCCATTTCTTTGCTTTCAGAATATGAGCCTCCTGATCAACATTAGAACCCAACGCTATCACTATTTTTACTCGTTTACTTTTCATATTTTTATAATTTCAGTGCAAAGTTAGTAAAAATTCTTAAATTAAGTATCGCTTATCCGTTTTTTTTGTTATTTTTGCACTATGAATAGAATAAAAACGTATATAATAGGTATTCTTTTACTCATCTGCACTCCATCTCAAGCACAGATGAAATGGAATCAGACCTATCAGACATATATCAATCAGTATAAGGACCTCGCCATCGAGCAGATGCTTCGCTATCGTATACCAGCCAGTATCACCTTGGCACAGGGACTCTTTGAGAGTGCAGCAGGCAAGAGTGTACTGGTCTTACAAGGTAACAACCATTTTGGCATCAAATGCCACAACTGGGCTGGTCCAACCCAATACCACGATGACGATGCCAGAGGCGAATGTTTCCGAGTATATCAAGATGCCAGAGATAGCTATGAGGATCATAGCAAATTTCTGGCTAGGCAACCACGCTATGCCCGCCTGTTTGAACTTAACCAGCGCGATTACAAAGGCTGGGCTAGAGGTTTGAAACAATGCGGATATGCGACAAATCCACAATATGCCAATAAACTGATACAAATCATTGAACTCTATAAACTTTTCGATTATGACAAAGCAAAGCGATATGATCGATTTATGGCAACACATAGCGGCACAGACCAACCCGTCAATGCGCAAGGCATATTACACCCTATCCAGAAGTTCAATGACAACTATTACCTGATAGCCAGAGAAGGTGACACCTTCAAGGCACTGGGTAAGGAAGTAGAAATCAGCTGGCGTAAACTTGCAAGATATAACGAGCGCGACAAACATACGGTATTGCACAAGGGGGATATCATCTACTTGAAAAAGAAGCGCAAGAAGGCTCCAAAGCAGTACAAGAAGCGTCCTCATATCGTGCAACCAGGAGAAAGCATGTACACCATCTCACAAAGATACGGAATCCGCATCAAGTACCTCTACAAGATGAACAAGCTTGATCCTAGCTACCAGGTCAAGGTTGGAGACAGACTGCGAGTGAGATAATCTCTTGCAGTACAAAAACTCATTCATCGCCAAAGAAAGACTATCATTACCATACTATAAAAAATAGAAAATAAAAAAATACAAGATAAGAAATGAAGAAGAACATTTTATCTCTAGCAGCTCTGGCAATAATGATGTTGCCAAGTGACATGCAAGCACAGAATTTCGACGACTATTTCGTTGACAAGACTTTGAGAATAGACTATACTTTTGCCGGCAACAAAACCCAGCAGATGATAGCTGTAGATGAGCTGAACGTAATGCCTCGATGGTATGGAAAGAAACAGCGACTCAGTGAGCTACCAGTAGAAGGCAATGGTCAAATAACAGTTAAAGATCATCGCACAGGTAAGGTTATTTATCGTAACTCATTCTCTACCCTGTTTCAGGAATGGCTCTCAGAGCCAGAGTCAGCCGGCAACACCAAGAGTTTCGAGAATGTATTCCTCGTACCGATGCCTAAAGGCACTATTGATGTGACACTCGACTTGCGCAACAACCGTCGTGAGATTATGACCTCTCTCACTCACCAAGTTGCACCAAGCGATATTTTGATTCACCACAAGGGCGAAAAGCCAACGCCTTACGAGACCTTGCAGCAAGCAGCCGACACTACCCGCTGCATCCACATCGCCTACGTAGCTGAAGGCTATACGGAAGAGGAAATGCCAATATTCCTTCAGGATGCAAAAGAAGCAAATGAAGCCATTTTTAATCACGAACCTTTCAAGAGCATGAAAGACAGGTTCAATGTAGTTGCTGTAAAATCAGCATCTCTTGAAAGTGGCACAAGCGAACCTGGCAAGGATATATGGAAGAAAACTGCTTTAAGTTCACATTTTGACACATTCTATAGTGAGAGATACCTCACTACACTTCATCTCAAAGACCTCCACGACTGTCTCGCTGGCATCCCATACGAACATATCATCGTATTGGTTAATTCTACAAGATATGGTGGAGGCGGAATTCTCAATTCCTACAATCTCACCACCTGCCACCAGAAATGGTTTAAACCTGTTGTAGTGCATGAATTCGGTCATTCTTTTGCCGGACTTGCTGACGAATATGCCTATGAGAGCGAGCAGGTACCGATGTATCCTCATGATGTTGAGCCATGGGAAAAAAATATCACCACATTGGCAAACTTTCACGGAAAATGGGAAGATATGATCAAGAAGGGTACAAAGATTCCTACCCCACTTTCTAAAAAGGCGAAAGAGGCAGTAAGCAAAGTTGGTGTTTTTGAAGGTGCAGGCTATAGTCCAAAGGGAGTGTATCGCGGTGTACAAGATTGCCGTATGCGCATCAACGAGACACCAGAGTTCTGCATAGTATGCAAGAAAGCTCTACAAGACATCATCGACTTTTACACCAAATAGATAGAGAGGAATCAGGAGCCACAAGCTCCCATTATCCAAGAACAATAATAATTAATGAAATAAACACCAATCGCTTATGAAAGAGCAATCCTTAAACATCCAGTATCAGGTCGCTCAGTTAGATGAACTGAGCGACATTGAACAGCAATTGGTAAAGAAAGCCATGGAGGCCACCAATAATTCTTATGCCAACTACAGCCACTTTCATGTAGGTGCTGCCTGCCTGTTGGCTGATGGCAGAATCGTAATTGGAGCCAATCAGGAAAATGCAGCCTTTCCATCCGGTCTCTGCGCTGAACGCAGTGCCATCTTCGGAGCCCAAAGCAACTATCCAGAGCAAGCTATCACGACTCTGGCCATAGCTGCCCGCAACGAGAATGGCTTCCTCAAAAGCCCGATCTCCCCATGTGGCGCATGCAGGCAGGTTATACTAGAGATGGAAGACCGATATCAGCAACCCGTTTGCATCTTGCTCTACGGCGAGAACTGCACCTATCGCTTCCACAGCATCAAGGACTTGCTTCCATTCTCATTTGTAGATGCCAATATGAAAGAATAAGATTTTGGATTATTTCTTCAGATTAGTATTCATACAAACATATAAAAAGGCACGAATCCCCCAGGAATTCGTGCCTTTTATGTTATTTTTCTGTTTTATGTTATTCATCAAACTCATAACAGCCCGCATCCGGTTTATTATCACGAAGAACACCCCGTCGGTCAGTAGGAAATGAAGTAGCAGCATCAGCCACTCCTATGGCAGCCGATTCCTTGCGAAGCCTGAAATCATACTTCAAATTATCCGTATCAACTAATCGGAAATGCTTCTCCCCAAACCGAGTCGTATCCTTTAAGTTCTCATATATGGTATTCGTAAACTTCAAACTATCTTCAGTATTCATCTTTTCAGTACGAAGTACACAATGATCGAAGCAGAAATTACATTCTTCATCGTTCTTCGGTGAAGTCCATACCACCTCATCATCATGGTATCCTGTAACTATAGAATTTATGACCTTAAAATTGAGAATCGGAGGAACAATACCTATAGCTGTGGCACGACGTCCATCAAAAGGATAGAACTGGGCTATGGTGCATCCGTTCACTTCCACATCACCACCCTTTGCATAAAGGGTATGATTCAAGGTGTTGGATAACTGACAATTATACAACTGCACCTTAGCCGAATCAACGGAAAGACCATATCCCTGACAATTATGAATGGTAGAATGCTGTAAAAGCAACTTCTGAAGAGTGATATCCGAACAAGGTTCTATCCTAATACCATTATAAGCACTGTGGATGTCAGCATAGCTGATGACATTATCCGATGAAGAAGGCATGAAATGAATACCTTGCCACCGACCAGGCGTCCGATCATAAGGAAGATAGTCGAACATATTATCCATACGATCTCCCCGCATCACCACCTCATTATCTTTCTCTCCCAAGATACGCAACGAACCATAAACATCAAGTCCGGCATTCTCATGAAAATAGAAATGCGTACCAGGCCCAACAGATAGCGTTACGAGACTATCAACAACCATTCCGCCATACACAACAACAGGGCGGTTGCACTGAATCGTAGTATCTTTCCCGATTCGAAGGTTTTTGCATAAAACAGCATCCCAGGAGTAAGCTTTTAAGTTTACTTTCTGCTGCACCCCGCTTTCCAATGTAAAGAGCAGATTATCCTCCACTAACTGAGGTGAATTCTGATATTGCTGATGCGAAGTAAGTTCTACGAAAACACGAATACTATCGCCCTTTCTCACCTCTATATCCTGAGTCTGATAGCCGGCAGCCGATCCTAGGAACGAGCCATCCACATTTACCCGAAATCCCGTCTGGTTACCATTTTCCAGTCTGACAGTAGAACAACGCAGCGACTTTCCCGAACGATTATACACCCAAAAGCTTCGAGTAGGTGTAGGCACATTCGAGAACGTAGTATCCAGGCTTACTGTATCTGCAGAAAACGCGAGCAAGTGAGAACGTGACGAAGAAAAGCTCTCCTCATCAGCACAACCAGCCATCGCTACAGAAGCCATACAAGCGATAATGATATTATAAAAAAATCCCTTTTTCCGTTTCATATTTATAGAACGGAAAAAGGGATTAAATATTGTATTACTCTAACCATTCTCAGGTTAGCAGTTTTCCAAGAAAACCAATATCCTGCTACATAAACATAGCAAAGATAGAAGAACCTATTACGGTCATCACACCACAAACCACGATGGACAAGCTACTCATTGCACCTTCAATAGTACCCATCTCCATAGCTTTAGCCGTACCCAAGGCGTGAGCAGAACAACCGATGGCAATACCCTTGGCAATAGGTTCCTTGATACAAAGCAGCTTGAGAAACTTCTCTGCAAAGATATTGCCTATCACACCTGTAATGATGATTACGACAACCGTTACAGAAACATGACCACCCAATTCCTCAGAAACACCAATACCGATGGCAGTGGTGATGGATTTTGGCAAGAATGTAACATAGGCTGCATGGTCGAAGTGGAACACCAAAGCCAGAAGAAGTACAGAGCAGAGACTTGCCAAGACACCCGACAAGATACCAATGAGCACAGCACGGTAATTCTTCTTCAGCAATTCTACCTGCTGATAAAGCGGAACTGCCAGACAGATGGTAGCCGGGGTAAGCAGATAACTGATGATATTGGCACCCGCATTGTAAGTCTTATAATCTACTCCCGTAATCAGCAAGGTACAAATAACCAAAATGATGGAAATCAGCAACGGATTCATCAAAGACCATCCTGTTTTAATCTTCAAAAGCAATCCGATGGCGTAAGCAGCCAAACTGATCAAAACACCAAAAAAGACAGAATCCTGAAACAAGGAAATCATTTTTTTGCCTCCTTTCCTCTTTTGATAACAAACTGAGTGAACCATCCAGAAACAGCCATCACCACAAAAGTACTGACAACAGTCACAACAATATACTGCAACCATGCACTGGCAATAGAATGCCATGAGTCGATGAGTCCCACAGCTGCCGGAATAAACATCACTGGCATTACGGCAATGAGGAAACTGCTGGTTTCCCTTATATGTTTCACCTTGATAACCTTAAGTTCCAATGCCGCGAACAACAAGACAATACCATAAATACTGGCAGGTATCGGCAACGGCAACAGATAATGGAGCAATTCTCCTGCGAAAGAGAACGCTATGATAATTAAAAACTGAATTAAAAGTTTCATCCTAAATACAAATTACTTTAAAAATTAAGTAAGCATCATTATCACCAATAAGCCAAACTTACAAAACTGCTTCCGCATAAGAAACAATCGCTTGCGCCGTTTTCTCTACACCCAAGCGAACCGTATCCAGACAAACGTCATAATCGTTGGCATTTCCCCAAGTCAACCCCGTATAGTAACTATGATAAGCCACACGGCAATCATCTACATGTTCCACAAACTCAGCCGCCTCAGCATAAGAAAGCTTCTGCTCCTCCTTGATCTCCGCAATACGAGCCTTTACATCACCCTTGAGGAACACCGACACCAAGTCTTTGCGTTCACGGAAGATGTAATTGCCACAACGCCCGATAACGACACAATTCTCCTGTCCTATCATATCAGCCAAGACACGAAGAGGTTTTTCTGTAAGTAATCTTTGATTCTCACCCAGGGAAGACATTGAAAAGAGCAGTTCGTCAACAGGATCTTCATCGAAGAAAGCTTCCATCTCATCCAAGACCCCACGCTCTTCCGCCATTTCCATCAAATTCTTACGGGTATAAAACGGAATACCATAATGTTCTGCAAGCAGTCTGCCTACCCGAACAGCGCCACATCCACATTGGCGCGCAATCGTAATAATCATGATAGTATAAATTTTAAATTAAACGTATATCGTATATAAAGCAAGAAAGCTAAGAAGATTTGATTCTTCTTAGCTTTCTAAAGTCGGGGCGACAGGATTCGAACCTGCGACCACCTGTTCCCAAAACAGGAGCGCTACCGGGCTGCGCTACACCCCGCTTTCTTCTCATAACGAAATTACTTCTTTGCAGTAAGCATCATTTCTGAATTGCGGGTGCAAAGGTACAACATTTTTCTTATTCCACCAAATTTTTCAGCAACTTTTTTTGTAAAAATATGCATTTATTCAGTTTTTTCCTAAAAAAAGGGCAACTTCCGAAGAAATTGCCCCTTTATACCTTATTATATATGGCGATTGATGAATTTTCAGCAACCGCATTGTTTTGCTATTACGCCTTGATGATGCCTTCCTCTACGAAAATCTTCTTCAAGATCTCAACAGCCTTCTCTACCTGCTCTCTTGTATGAGTAGCCATAAGAGCAAAACGCACCAATGTGTCCTGAGGAGCACATGCTGGTGGGATAACAGGATTGATGAACACACCTGCATCATAAGCCAGCTTGGTAACAACGAATGTCTTCTCTGCATCACGAACGTAGAGAGGAATGATAGGACTCTCAGTCTCACCAATCTCGAAACCTTCCTCACGGAAACGCTTCAAAGCATAGTTGGTAACATCCCAAAGATTCTCAAAACGCTCAGGCTCCTTCTGGATGATATGGAGAGCCTCGAGAGCTGCAGCAGTTGCAGCTGGAGTGTTAGATGCACTGAAGATGTAAGTACGGCAGTTGTGACGGAGGAAATTGATGGTATCCTTATCTGATGCGATGAAACCACCGATAGATGCCAGACTCTTAGAGAAGGTACCCATGATAAGATCCACCTCATCTGTCAAGCCGAAATGATCGCAGACACCACGTCCCTGCTTACCAAACACACCAAGGCCATGAGCCTCATCTACCATGATAGAGCAGTTGTACTTATGCTTCAACTTCACGATTTCTGGCAAGTTAGCCAAATCGCCCTCCATAGAGAACACGCCATCCACAACGATGAGCTTGACTGCATCCTCAGGAAGCTTAGAGAGCACGCGCTCCAAATCTTCCATATCGTTGTGCTTGTAGTGAAGCTGGGTAGCGAATGAAAGACGACGGCCATCTACGATACTGGCATGATCACGGTCGTCACAGATGATATAATCACCGCGGCCTACAACACATGCCAACACGCCCTGGTTTACAGAGAAACCAGTAGAGAAGCACAATGTCTCATCCTTGCCCATAAACTCAGCAAGCTCTTTTTCGAGCTGCACATGCAAATCGAGTGTACCATTGAGGAAGCGGCTACCAGCACAGCCTGAGCCGTACTTGTCAAGAGCAGCCTTAGCTGCATCGATAACACGCTGATCATTTGTCAAACCCTGGTAAGCATTAGAACCGAACATCAGGATCTTGTGACCGTCGATGTCAGTTACCTCTGTCATCTGCTTACTTGTAATCTCACGGAAGTATGGATACACACCGGCTTCCATATACTTCTGAGGTACACGATAATTCTTGTATCTTTCTTGTAATTGTCCCATTATAATAGGTGTACTTTATTTCTATTTTAATTTATTTTCTAGTTTCAGGCTGCAAAGATACAAAAAAAGATTAATAAAACCGCTTTTTTCCTAAGAAAGTTTACTTTTATGCTTTTTTTAGTAGATATTTCTTGCCATTTTAGGGATTTTTATTACTTTTGCAATTTAAAAAACAATTTCTTGACTAAGATATGAAAAAAAAGATAGTTTTCATCATGAACCCGATTTCTGGAACCAGCAGCAAAGCAGCGGTTCCCAGTTTGATAGATTCTACTTTGGACAAGGAGCAGTTCGAGTACGAGATAAAAATGACTGAAAGACCAGGACACGCCTCAGAACTGGCAGCCGAAGCCAGAGACAACCACGCAGACATCGTGGTGGCTGTAGGTGGCGATGGCACTGTGAACGAGGTAGCCCGTTCCCTCGTCCATTCCGACTCAGCATTAGGCATTCTGCCTTGCGGCTCAGGAAACGGCCTGGCGCGCCACCTGCTGTTGCCAATGAACTTGAAGAAGAGCATTGAGATCATCAACGCCTGCGAAATACACGACCTAGACTACGGAGTCATCAACGAATACCCATTCTTCTGCACTTGCGGAATGGGCTTCGACGCCTTTGTCAGTATGAAGTTTGCAGAAAGCGGAAAGCGTGGACCGATCAGCTATGCAGAGAACATCCTGAGAGAAGGCTTAAAATATGAGCCTGAAACATATACTCTGGAGGATGAGACAGGAACAAAACAATATAAAGCGTTTCTCATCTCATGTGCCAACGCTTCCCAATACGGCAACAACGCCTATATTGCCCCACAAGCATCTATGAGCGACGGACTGATGGATGTAGTCATCATGGAACCGTTTGATGTCATCGAAGCCTCACAGGTTAGTTTCGATATGTTCAACAAAACCCTCGACAAGAACTCGAAGATCAAGTCTTTCCGTTGCAAGAAGCTCCACATCACCCGCAGCAAGCCAGGTGTCATCCATTATGATGGCGACCCTGTGATGACCGGCGCCGACATAGATGTGCACATGGAAGAAAAAGGCATCAAGATGATTGTAAATCCGTTTGCAGACAAGAGTGTGCGCAAGCCGAACGTCATCCAATCAGCCTTTGCCGATTTCTTCAACGACATCAATGTTGTACGCGATGACATTCACAAAGACATCCAGCGCCAAAGCAAACGAGTAGGAGCCATCAGCAAGCTCGTACAGAGAAAGCTGAACCTCTAGCCCTTACCAAATATAGAATTCTTCCGTAATTTTCGCATACCACTCTGACCGGTTCCCCTCGGAATCGGTCATTGTTTTTATAGTATTTTCCATTCCATTATACCGATGTTTTGCAAATGACAGAAGATAACGTTTCGGCTGTTTGCGCTCTACAGTCTTAACGCCACACTGCCGGATAAGATAAAAACCTAGCATACAAGCTTCCGACACAACCACCTCAAGAACCTCTGAAGGAACAATCACGGAAAAAACGCCATCATCACTCAGTAGCATTTTTGCACCCCTGAAAAGATCCCTGAAAGGCAAACTATCCGTATGACGGGCCATCGTACGTTTACTGTCTGGATTTTTTAGACTATTCAAGAAGAAAGGAGGATTGCTTACGATTGCATCAAAAGACTCCTCAGAATGAAAGTCCTGCAATCTGCAACACTCTATTCCGACGCGATCGGCAAAAGGACTTGCCGCCACATTCTCTGCAGCCTCCTCACAAGCCTCTCCATCCATATCAATACCCAGCACCTGCGCCTCTGGGAAGCGCTGCGCCATCATCAGCGAAATGAGTCCGGTCCCCGACCCGATATCCAAAATGCGTTTACCACCAGGTGCCCATGCTCCCAGCAGCACACCATCCGTTCCCACCTTCATGGCGCAACGCTCCTGATGAATCTCAAATTGTTTGAATTTAAATCCTGTCATAGTTTTACTTTTAAAATAGTAACGCAAAAATCAGCATTTTATTACAGTCTTCTTGCTTATATTAATAATAATATCTAATAAAGAGGTGATTTTCGGAAAAAACGATGGGATTCTCGGCAAAAATCACTAACTTTGCACCCTATAAGCATATATTCAAGAGAATATGCACTCCAAAAAGTGTTTATCAAAATAGAACAGAAATTCATATACACCCCAAAAAGTGTTTATCAAATAGAATATGAACAGAAATTCGAATACACAAATCCAGATGATAGCCGACTTTGAGGGCGATGCATCCGTATTGATACAAGAAAGGGAGGCAGGAATCTATCCTACCCTCTGCACTCGCGACCTGGTGGTTTTTCCATCCGTGCTTACTCCTATCTTGATAGGCAGGGCGGAAAGCAAGGAGTTGGCAAACATGCTGGAGCAAAATCCAGAAACAGTATTCTGCATCTTTTGCCAGAAGCATGCGGACATAGACTCACCTAATCAGGAAGACTTGTACGAAACCGGAACATTTGCCAAGTTGATGAGAGTCATCAATATGCCAAACGATGAGCATCAGAAGACCATCATCGTACAGGGTTTAGGCAGATGCAAGATGAAGCAGATTGTAGATAAGGAACCATTCTACCTTGCCGATGTAGAAAGTCTGCCAGAAACCTGGCCTACCGAAAAGGAAGCCAAGGATCCTATGTTCAAGGCATTGACCCAAACTTTCTTCGAGGAATCTATCAAATTCATTCAGTACAATGAGAACATTCCCAACGAGGCTGTCTATGCGATCAATGAGATTACCAATCGCTTCGTGAAATGCAACTTCATCTGCACCTCCCTGCCTTTTACGGCAGAAGACAAGATCAAGATGCTGGAACAGGAGAAGCTGTCAGAGCGACTGATAGAGGCACTCAAGGCCTTGCACAAGGAGCAGAAACTGCTCTACCTGCAAAATGAAATCAGGAACAAGACGCAGTTTGATCTCGACGAGCAGCAGAAGGAATATTACCTGAAGCAGCAGATCAAGAACATCAAGGAAGAGCTGGGCGAAGGCGAAAGCAGTCCGGAAAAGAAGGAGCTGCTCGAAAAAGCCAAGACCAAGAAATGGAACGAGGCAACCCAGAAGGTTTTTCAGAAAGAGTTGGCCAAACTCGACAACATCCATCCTCAGAGCCCAGACTACCCTATCCAGCTCAACTATCTGCAGACGCTGGTAGATTTGCCTTGGGGCGAATACACCGAGGATGACCTCAGCCTGTCTCATGCCCAGAAGATTCTCAACCAGGACCACTACGGCATGGAGAAAGTAAAGGAACGCATCCTGGAATATCTTGCCGTAAGATCCCTGAAGGGTGGAATGCAGAGTCCGATTCTCTGCCTCTATGGTCCTCCGGGAGTCGGCAAGACCAGTCTGGGCAAGAGCATTGCCAAGGCCATGAAGCGCAAATACGTGAGAATGTCTCTGGGCGGTCTGCACGATGAAGCCGAGATTCGCGGTCACCGCCGCACTTATATCGGAGCCATGCCTGGCCGCATTGTCAAGAACATCCTCAAGGCAGGCAGCAGCAACCCAGTCTTCATCCTCGATGAGATAGACAAGGTTTCAGCCAACAACCACCAGGGTGATCCGGCATCAGCCTTGCTTGAAGTACTCGACCCAGAGCAGAACAACACCTTCCACGACAATTACCTGGATGTGGATTACGATCTCTCTAAGGTTCTCTTCATCGCAACCGCCAATGACATCAGCTCAATCCCACGTCCTTTGCTCGACCGAATGGAGCTCATCGAAGTAGGCGGCTACATTACGGAGGAGAAGATAGAGATTGCCAAGCGCCACCTGATTCCGAAGGAATTGGAGAATACAGGTCTCGACAAATTCACCCCGAAGGTAAGCTTCAACAAGGCAGCCATCGAGGGCATCATCGAGCACTACACCCGAGAAAGCGGTGTGCGCCAGCTCAAGAAACAGATCAACAAGGGACTGCGCAAGATGGCCTACAAGCTCGCCTATTCCAAGGAATTGGAGAAGCCATCCATCACCGCAGCAGACCTGAAGGAGATTCTCGGCACCGCCCCATTCACCCGCGACATCTATCAGGGCAACGATTATGCAGGAGTAGTAACAGGACTTGCATGGACCTCTGTGGGCGGCGAGATTCTCTTTATCGAAACCTCGCTGAGCAAGGGAAGACAGGGCAAGCTTACCCTGACCGGTAACCTGGGAGACGTGATGAAGGAATCAGCTATCATCGCCTTGGAATACATCAAGGCGCATATCGACCTGCTAGGCGTGGATTACCGCATCTTTGAAAACTGGAACATCCATATCCACGTACCCGAAGGTGCAACGCCAAAAGACGGTCCTTCGGCAGGTATTACCATTGCCACCAGTATTGCTTCGGCCATCACCCAGCGCAAGGTTCGCAAGAACATAGCCATGACCGGCGAGATTACCCTTCGCGGCAAGGTACTCCCAGTGGGAGGCATCAAGGAGAAGATCCTGGCAGCCAAGCGTGCTGGCATTACCGACATCGTGATCTGCAAGGAAAACAAGAAGAACATCCTCGACATTCCAGAAAAGTATCTCAAGGGCGTAGAGTTCCATTATGTAGAAGATGTAGCAGATGTCTGGGAGTTTGCCCTCACCGATGAGAAGGTAAAGCACCCTATCGACTTCACCATTCCTGAAAATGACAAAAAAGAAAAGAAATGAAATTTGAACTACAAGTAACAGATAAGGCAAGCGATGCTCGCACCGGCATCATCACCACCGACCACGGACAGATCAAGACTCCGATCTTCATGCCTGTGGGAACTGTGGGCAGCGTAAAGGGTGTACATTTCGAAGAATTGCGCCAGCAGGTAAAGGCCCAGATCATCCTGGGAAACACCTACCATCTCTACCTGCGCCCGGGACTCGAAGTCATCAAGGCGGCAGGCGGACTGCATAAGTTCAACGGCTGGGACCGTCCTATCCTCACCGACAGCGGCGGCTTCCAGGTATTCTCGCTTACCGGAATCCGCAAGCTCAGAGAAGAGGGCTGCGAGTTCCGTTCCCACATCGATGGCAGCAAGCATTTCTTCACACCAGAGAACGTGATGGATACAGAACGCATCATCGGTGCCGACATCATGATGGCTTTCGATGAGTGTCCTCCCGGACAGAGCGACTTCATGTATGCGAAGAAGAGTCTGGAGATGACTCAGCGCTGGCTCGACCGCTGCATCAAGCGCTTCGACGAGACAGAACCTCTCTACGGTTATCAGCAGAGCCTCTTCCCTATCGTCCAGGGTTGTACTTTCCCAGAGCTGCGCCGCGAAGCAGCCAAGTACATTGCCGACAAGGGAGCTGACGGAAATGCCATCGGCGGTCTTGCCGTAGGCGAGCCTACCGAGGTGATGTACGAGATGATCGAGGTGGTGAATGAAATTCTGCCAAAGGACAAGCCTCGCTACCTGATGGGCGTAGGAACTCCCCAGAACCTGCTCGAGGCCATCGAGCGCGGTGTTGATATGTTCGACTGCGTAATGCCAACCCGCAACGGCCGCAATGCGATGCTCTTTACCTATAATGGTACGATGAACATGCGCAACAAGAAGTGGGAGATGGATTTCAGTCCAGTGGATCCAGACGGCTGCGACATCGACCAGATTACCACCAAGGCCTACCTGCACCATCTCTTCAAGGCCCAGGAGCTCCTTGCCATGCAGATTGCCAGCATCCACAACCTCTCGTTCTATCTCCGTCTCGTTACAGATGCGCGCCATCATATCGAGCAGGGCGATTTCGTAGAGTGGAAACGCTCTATCATCGATCAACTCGGCCGCCGAATCTAGCTTGAGCGTTGAGCATTGAACTTTATAGGATGCTCCTATACATATTTTACATTAAATGATGAAAGATTATAAATACATCAGAAAACATCGCAGACTGCTCAAGATGGGCAGAGCCTTCGAATCTCGCTTCGGCTGGCTCATTGCCATCCTGCAGCGCATAGCCCGCATTCTAGGCTGGATCGGGCACAAGCTGCGATTCCTCAGGGTGCTCAGGTATCTCAACCCACTGAGATACATCAAGCGGTTAGACTGGTACATTATCAAGAAGTTCGTAGGCTACTACTTCTTCTCGATTGCACTGATCATCTCCATCTCCATCGTGTTCGACTTCAATGAGAACCTGGCGAAGTTCACGGAGTATCATGCACCGGCCAAGGCCATCATCTTCGATTATTATGCCAACTTCATCCCTTACTTCGCCAACCTCTTCAGTGCGTTGTTCGTGTTTGTGGCGGTCATCCTCTTCACGTCGAAGCTGGCAGGCAACTCTGAAATCATCGCCATTCTGGCATCAGGTGTTTCCTTCAAGCGACTCCTTCGTCCTTACCTCATCACCTGCATCATGCTCTCAGCCTTGAGCTATGTACTCTCTGCCTACGTGATTCCTCACGGCACGGTAGTACGCCAGAACTTTGAGACGATGTACAAGAACAAGAAGAAGAATACTTCTGCCGAAAACGTACAGCTACAGGTAGATAAGGGCGTGATTGCCTATATGCAGCACTACGACAACAACTCGAAGCGAGGTTACGGATTCTGTCTCGACAAGTTCCAGGACAAGAAACTCGTAAGCCACCTTACGGCGATGGAGATTCAGTATGATACGATCTCCGACAGCAAATACCACTGGAAACTGAGCAACTGGAAGGTGCGCCAGCTGAAAGGTATGAAGGAGCACATCACCAGCGGAGCACAGAAGGATACGCTGATTACGATGGAGCCTACCGACCTGGTTTATTCCAAGGGTCAGCAGGAAACCTTCACCAGTCCGGAACTGAAGGAGTATATTTCCAAGCAGATCAACCGCGGTTCGGGCAATGTGGTGCAGTATCAGGTAGAATACCACAAGCGCATCGCCGCCTCGTTTGCCTCCTTCATCCTCACCATCATCGGTGTTTCGCTTTCATCGCGCAAGCGAAAGGGAGGTATGGGCCTATCCTTGGGAATCGGTCTTGCACTGAGCTTCGGCTACATCATGCTGCAAACCGTATCGGCAACCTTTGCCATCCAGGCAAACTTCCCTCCGGCACTTGCCGCCTGGTTGCCGAACATCATCTTCGCCTTCGTTGCCTACTTCTGCTACCGCAAGGCACCAAGGTAATTAAACATTGAAACAAAGAACCTTGACCATTGGAACGGATGAAGATCCATCCGGCCCATTGGTCAACAAAAGAAAGGAAAAGAATGTATTTCGACGAATTAGATTTGAATGACAACGTGCTCGACGCATTATACGACATGCGCTTCGACACTTGCACCCCTGTACAGAAAAAATGTATCCCTGAGATATTGGAAGGTCACGACGTATTGGGCGTGGCACAGACCGGAACGGGTAAGACAGCAGCCTATCTGCTCCCAGTATTGAGCAAGCTTGACGATGGCGGCTATCCGAAAGACGCCATCAACTGCGTCATCATGTCGCCAACCCGCGAGTTGGCCCAGCAGATAGATCAGGCCATGCAGGGTTTCGGCTACTACCTGCAGGATGTGAGCAGCGTGGCTGTTTATGGCGGCAACGACGGCAACCGCTACGATCAGGAGCTGAAGAGCCTCCGCATGGGTGCTGATGTCGTGATTGCTACTCCAGGTCGCCTCATCACCCACATTTCCCTGGGTAATGTAGATTTGAGCAAGGTAAGCTTCTTCGTTCTCGATGAGGCCGACCGCATGCTCGACATGGGCTTCTCAGAAGACATCAATACCATCGCTTCCAAGTTGCCAAAGACCTGCCAGACCATCATGTTCTCTGCCACCATGCCTGAGAAAATTGAGGAACTTGCCAAAGCTCTGCTCAAGGATCCTGTAGAGATCAAGCTTGCCGTAAGCAAGCCTGCCGAGAAGATCAAGCAGGAGGCTTACGTTTGTTACGAGACCCAGAAGATGACCATCATCAAAGATATCTTCAAGGCTGGCGATATGAAGCGCGTCATCGTGTTCAGCGGCAGCAAGATGAAGGTGAAGCAGCTGGCTGCTGCCCTTCAGCAGATTGGCATCAACTGCGGTGCAATGCACTCCGACCTGGAGCAGGCAGAGCGCGATGATGTAATGTTCAAGTTCAAGAGCGGTCAGTTCGACGTACTGGTTGCTACGGATATCGTGGCTCGTGGAATCGATATTGATGATATTGAGATGGTCATCAATTATGACGTTCCTCACGATACTGAGGATTATGTTCACCGCATCGGCCGTACAGCCCGTGCCAACCGCGATGGTAGAGCCATCACCTTCGTCAACGAGGAAGACCAGTACTGGTTCCAGCAGATTGAGAAGTTCCTGGAGAAGGTGGTAGAGAAGATGCCTCTGCCGGAAGATTGCGGCGAAGGTCCTGAATACATCAAGCTCAACAAGCCTTCAAAACGCAACAATGGTCGAAAGGGCAAGGGCGGAAAGCAGGGCGGAAACAACCGCAACGGCAACCGCGGCGGCAACAATAACAGCAACGGCGAGGGCAAGAGCAAGACCAGCGCCAAGAGCCGCAGACAGAAAGACCGCGACCAGACTTCACACAAGCGCAAGCCAAACAAGCCAAACGAGCGTCAGGAAAAGACTCCTCAGAACAATGGCGAGAATGGTTCACAGAAGAATCACGAGAACGGCGAGCAGAAGAATCGCGAGTTCAAGAACAATGAACAGAGAAACGCTGAGCAACACTACGGCGAGCAGAAGAATCGCAATAACAACAAGCGCCGCAACAATAAGCAGCGCAACAACAATAAGCAGCGCAACAACGAGAACGGCAACCAGCAGGGCAATCAGCAGTCTAACGGCAACCAGCGCCCAGGCAATGAGAACAATGTTCGTCCTGGAAGCAATGGCCGAGGCAGAGGTGTAGCCCAGAAGAAGCAGGGTGGCGCTCAGCAGAACCAGCAGAAGAAGGGAACTGAGAATTCCGGTCCTCGCAAGTACGCTCCTGTTGTCAATCCACAGAAGAACGAAAATGCAGTGAAGAAATTCATCAAGCGTATCTTCGGATTCGGCAAATAATCTCAAGAGAGTGTAATCTCAAGAGAGAATAATCTCCCGAAATGATGTATTCCTGCTTCCAGGCAGGCTTATACATTATTATATATATATATGAGAAGCCCGATAAGAGAGTTGGACTATCCCAACCTTTTGTCGGGCTTCTCTTTTTTTAAACGAACCTGAAAACACGGCTAAAATGGACAGAAATAAAAGACTCCCAGTTACTCCGCTGATGTTCTTCAGCCTCATACTATCACTCAGCATCATCACAGCCAGATACAGCTATGATTACTTCTCCACGCGCTATTGGCTCATCGCAGCCATCATTGCCATAGCCTTAGCCGGCTGCTGCTATGTACTCAATGAAAACCGTCAGCTTTTCCGGCTCTTCTTCAGAAAAATCAAGCAGCTGGTCCTTCTTCAGAGCTTCCTTCTGTCGCTCTGCCTGTTCTGTCTAGGCGGTTTCATCACCTCCCATCATATCGATAAGACGAAAACGCCTGGCAGCATCATGACCTACCAGTCACTCTCCCCCATCGACCGCACCATCCTGGCAAGCCGTTCCTTCCGCCAGCAGCTGGAACAGCAGCTGCATACTTGTCATATCGACGGACAGGATTTCGCCGTGATTTCTGCGATGGCGATGGGCGATAAGGGTTCACTCAACCAGGAAACCAAGGAGAGCTTTTCCATCTCCGGCACAAGTCATATACTGGCAGTTAGCGGCTTGCACATAGGCATTATCTTCCAGCTCTTCGTGATTCTTCTGGGCGGAAAGCGCCGTTCCAGACCCACCATTGCCTTGTCCCTCGTTGCCGTATGGGCGTATGTCGTCTTTATCGGCTTTCCCCCTAGTGCCGTCAGATCAGCCTCCATGCTCAGCATCTACAGTTTCTGCCTGCTAGCCCTGCGCCCAGACCTTTCGCTCAACACCCTGGCGCTAGCCTATGTCATCATGCTGTTTCTGAATCCCTTCCATCTTTTCGACATCAGTTTCCAGATGTCCTTTCTCGCCGTGGCTTCCATCCTTATGTTCTATCCCCCACTCTTCGGCCTGCTCAAATCCCACGGCAAGATCATCCGTTGCCTCTGGGGACTATTCAGCGTATCCCTGGCGGCACAGATAGGTACGCTTCCGCTCATCGTCTATTATTTCGGCAGAATATCCTGCTACTCCCTGTTCACCAGCTTCATCGCCATCCCGGCAGCCACCCTCATCCTCTATCTTTGTGCCCTACTCCTGCTGCTTTCTCCGCTTACCTACATTTCCAACCTTGCCTCCGTCGGCACCTGGCTGATGCAACTTGTAGCAGCAGTACTTGCCAGCATTACCCAAGCCACCCATACCGCCTTCCGGCTTACCAGTCTGTTGCCGGGCGCCAGCATAGACCATCTTCATCTGTCACTCCTTCAGTTAATGCTTCTCTATCTGGCAGTCGTATCTGGTTACCTGGTCCTTGCCAAATGGAACCAGATAAGGGAAAAAATCTACAAGATTCGCCATTCTCATGCATTACCTTTCTAATCATTTGCCCATCACAAAAATAATGTGTATCTTTGCAGTATGAATTACGATAGAATCAAACAGCAGGCAGGTCATCTTCCTGCCTTCCAGATAGCCGACGCCATCAACAGCACCCTGAAGGAGTCGGCAAACCTCGTTGTTACCGCTCCGCCGGGAGCCGGAAAATCCACCGTACTCCCACTCACCCTCCTCGGAGCCACCCCACAGGGAAAGATTCTGATGCTGGAACCACGCCGCCTTGCTGCCCGTCAGATAGCTGAACGAATGGCAAGCATCTTGGGCGAACCCGTGGGCAAGACCGTGGGTTATCGGGTACGCTTCGAGAACAAGGTTTCTTCAGAAACCCGCATCGAGGTGCTCACCGAGGGAATCCTCACCCGGATGCTCATCCACGACGCCACGCTCGAAGGAGTGAGCGCCGTCATCTTCGATGAGTTTCACGAGCGGAGCATCAACTCCGACCTGGCGCTTGCCCTCACCCGACAGGCACAGGAAATCATCCGACCAGATTTGAAGATCATCATCATGTCGGCAACCATCGATGCTACTGCCATCTGCGAGGCTCTTCAGGCGCCATTGATAGAGAGCGAAGGACGGATGTTCCCCGTAGAGACCATTTATTCCGAGACCGACATTGCGCGATACGACATATATAAAGAGGTGGCGGCTACCATCCTCAAGGCAGCCGATAAGCACGAGGGAGATATTCTGGCTTTCCTTCCGGGACAGTCGGAGATTCTGAAATGCAAGGAGATATTGGATGCAAGCCTCAGCAGAGCAGCAGCTGAACTTTCCGTTCCGCAGGTTTATCCGCTCTACGGCAATCTTCCACCCGAGAAGCAGCGCCTCGCCATAGCCCCATCCCGTGAGGGAGAAAGAAAGATCGTGCTCGCCACGCCTATTGCAGAAACCTCACTTACCATCGAAGGCGTGAGGATCGTGGTGGATTCCGGACTTTGCCGAAAACTGGTTTACGATGCCCGAACGGGATTGAGCCACCTGGAAACCGTTACCATCAGCAAGGATATGGCAACCCAGCGAAGAGGACGAGCCGGACGAGTGGCTGAAGGAATCTGCTACCGGTTGTGGACTCAGACCTCGGAACATCTGATGGAAGACCAGCGCCGACCGGAGATAGAAGAAGCTGACCTTACATCGATGGTGCTCGATATTGCAGCCTTTGGCGAGAACAATCCCCAGTCGCTGCTCTGGCTTACTCCACCATCAAGCAGTAACCTACTCAATGCCAAGGAATTGCTTCTTTCTCTTGAAGCGATAGAACCGGATGGCAGCATCACTCCATTGGGCAGGAAGATGGCAACATTGCCTTGTCATCCACGCATCGCCAAGATGATGATGAGCTCAGAAACTTCTGCACTCAAAGCTCTAGCCTGCGATGTAGCCGCCCTGCTGGAAGAGAAAGACCCGATGAGCGACGCAGAGGATTCGGATATGGCGCTGCGCCTCTCCATCCTCCGTTCGCAGCGACAGAAAAACAGTCTGGGCAGATGGGCTCGCATCGCCCAGATAGCCCAGGAATACCGAAGGATGCTCAAGGTGAAGGAAGACAATGAGCCGGTGGATGCAGAAGAAGTGGGCAGGCTGATAGCCCTAGCCTATCCTGAGCGCATCGCCATGGCAATCGATAATATCGGACATTTCAGAATGTCGAACGGCAAGACAATCTTCATCGATTCAAGCGATACAATGTCGGCGCAGCAATGGCTCGCCATCGCCTCGCTCAATGTATCTGCCCAGCCGTCGGGCACGAATGCTTCCACCCCGCTTCCATCTTCAGGAAAGGCAGGCAGGGTGTTTCTCTCGGCTCCCGTAAACATCAACGACCTCCCTACCCACGAGTTCGACAACATCTCGTGGGACAGTAAGGCGGGAATGATCAGGATGCAGAGAGAGCGACGCATCGGAACCCTGGTGGTAGATAGCAAACCGCTCCAGGATGCCGACAAACAGCAGATTATCCATATTCTCTGCATCGCCATCCGGAAGGAAGGACTCAGTATGCTGGATTGGAACGAAAACGTTCAGCGGTTGCAGCGGAGAGTGGCGCAGGTAAGAGCGTGGCACCCGGAAATGGAGTTGCCCGATTTGTCCACCGCGCACCTGATGGAGACAGCCGGCGAATGGTTGCCCTTCTATCTGGAACAGGGCGGAAAGCTCAAGACGAGCACCACCGAACTCAGGAAGCTCAATCTCCAGGAAATACTCTGGGCACAGATTCCATACGAGCAGCAGCAGGAGATAGACCGCCTCGCACCCACCCACATCGTGGTTCCATCGGGCAGTCATATCCGCATCGACTATCGCCAGGGAGCCGAGGCTCCCATCCTCAGTGTCCGGCTGCAGGAGTGCTTCGGAATGACTCAGACGCCAGCTGTTGATGATGGCAGGCAGCCTCTGTTGCTGGAGTTGCTCTCTCCGGGTTTCAAGCCCGTTCAGCTTACGCAGGACCTCGCTAGTTTCTGGCAATCCACCTACTTCGAGGTGCGCAAGGAGCTGAAGCGCCGCTACCCCAAGCATTTCTGGCCCGAAAATCCATTGGAAAGCGAGGCAGTAAGAGGGGTAAAAAGGAAGAAATAATAGATAGAAGAATAGTATAACTTTTAAATAATATATAATTATGAATGTAGGAGATAAAATACCAGAGATTCTTGGCATTGACCAGGACGGACGTGAAATCAAGTCAAGCGACTATCGTGGTCGCAAGATAGTGCTCTACAGTTATCCTAAGGCTAACACCAGCGGATGCACTGCCGAGGCCTGCTCCCTGCAGGCTCATAAGGAAGAACTGTCAGCAGCCGGTTATGAGATTATCGGCGTGAGCAAGGACAAGCAGGCACTGCAGAAGAAGTTTGCAGAAACCAAGGGTCTGCAGTTCCCACTTATTGCCGATACCGAGACCACCCTTTTGCAGGAACTCGGCTGCTGGGGTGAGAAGGTAACCTGCGGCAGAAAGACCATCGGAATCCTCCGCACCACCTATCTTGTCAACGAAGAAGGCATTATTGAGAAAATCTTCACTCCAAAGGAGATCAAGACCAAGATTCATGCAGAGCAGATTCTGGATTACATCCATCAATAAGCCTACAGCAGAATGGACAATATTGTCATCGAACTTTTTCTGTTGAGCATCGGAGCCAGTTTTGTGCAACGCACCACTGGCTTCGGTTTTGGCATCTTCATCATGACGATGCTCCCCTCCATCATGCCCTCTTACGGTGAGGCAACAACCCTCTCAGGCATCCTGGCGATGACCACCTCCCTGATCATCGTCATTCAGAAATACAAGTACATCACCTGGAGGCGACTGCTGCCCATTCTGTTCACCTTCATCATCATTTCCATCGGAGCCATCTTCGTGCTCAAGCGGATGGAATATCACATACTGAACATATTGCTCGGTATTACGCTGATCATCGTGAGCATCTACTTCGCCTTCTTCAGCAAGCGCATCAAGGTAAAGACAACGCTTCCTGTGCAGGTTACGGCAGGAACATTGAGCGGATTGATGGGAGGATTCTTCGGAATGCAGGGACCACCAGCCGTACTCTACTTCGTCAGTTCAGAGCCCGACAAGGATCGCTATCTGGCGATGACGCAAACCTATTTCCTGGTAGGCAATCTGATGATGACTTTGGCAAGAGCCTACAACGGTTTCTTCACTACCACGGTCTCCATAGGTTATGTATATGGAATAGCCGGAGTCTTCATTGGCAACCTGATAGGCTCCTGGGTGTTCAGGCACCTCAGCGGCTCCCTGCTCAAATACATCATCTATGCCTATATCGGAATCAGCGGATTAACCTTCCTTCTGGGGGCGTAGTGTATGGAGGCTATAGGTAATTGAAATAAGAAAAAAAGAATTTTAAAAAACATAAGATTATGACAAACAAGGAATTGACACTCGCCACTCTGATGAGGGCGATGATTAAGTACGATGGTGGCGATGCGCCACTCATCCAGCATTTCGTAAAGGTGCACGACTTTGCCCGTATGATAGCGATAGCAGAGGGAATGAACCAGGAAGACCTCTTCGTGCTCGAAGCAGCAGCCATTCTTCACGATGTAGGCATTCACGTTTCACAAGCCAGATACGGCAACTGCGATGGCAAGCACCAGGAAGAACTGGGTCCTGATGAGGCAAGAAAAGTACTGTCAGAAGTTGATGGATTCACAGCCGCACAGATAGAAAGAATCTGCTGGCTCATTGCCCATCATCATACTTATCAAGATGTTACCAGCCTCGACCACCGCATTCTGCTCGAAGCAGATTTCCTGGTGAATTCCTTCGAAGCCCACCTTGCTCCCGAAGGCATCATCACCTTCCGCGACCATGTATTCCGCTCGGAGTCAGCCATCAGAATGCTGAATGATATGTGGGGGTTGGAATAAGGAGAATACTTTTGTCTAAAAAATAATAATTTAAAATCATGGTAAAAACAATGAATGATATTGGAAATAGACAGCCGGACAGCAATGCCGGCTGCAGTAACCCAAAAGGAGTGAAGAATAAGCAAACTCGGCAGCTGATGCTATGGATTGGCGCTTTGATTGTAGGCGCAGTTTTGGGTATGTTCGGCATCAGCTGGCTGGATGGCCTGATGAATTTCATCGCCACGGTCTATACCCGCTTATTCCAGTTTCTGGCAGTACCAACCATAGCCTTGACTGTCATCACAACCCTGGCTTCCTTGGGCAACCAGGCAGATACCGGTAAGATATTCCGCCACGCCATCACCTACACCCTGCTCACAACGATAGCTGCAGCAGCTGTGGGACTGGTGCTCTACAACATCGTTTCTCCAGGCAATTTACCTACAGCCTTGGTACAGAGCGGTATGGCAGATGTTCCCCAAAAGCTAGGAGAAACCAGCTATTATGACCATATTCTTGGGGTAATACCCAACAACATCATCAAGCCGTTTGCCGAAGGAAATGTACTCTCCATCCTGATTTTGGCTGCAGCTGCAGGTATTGCTTTAACCAAAATGCCATCAAGCGACAAGAAAGAAGTCGTGATGAAAGGATTGTTTGGATTGCAGGATCTGCTTTTCATGCTGATTCATGGATTAATCTGGGCTCTGCCTCTGGGTATCGTTGCCTTTGCAGCACAACTCTCAGCCCAGTTCTCTGCGGGTATCGTGATGGCTTCTCTAGGAAAGTACGTAGCTGTTATCCTGGGAGGCAATGTCATTCAGTTCTTCATCATTCTCCCGCTCTTCCTCTTGGCAAGAGGCTTGAATCCAGTGCGTACACTGGGCAAGATGATGCCGGCAGTATTAATGGCTCTGTTTACAAAGAGTTCTGCTGCTACGTTGCCGGTGACGATGCAGACAGCAGAAGACAGACTGGGAGTTTCCAATCAGGTTTCCCGCTTCGTATTGCCTATCTGTACTACCATCAACATGAATGGTTGCGCTGCGTTTATCCTCGTAACCTCCTTATTCCTGATGCAGAATGGAGGAATGCCTTTACCTTGGACTACGATGATTCTCTGGCTCTTCATTTCAGTTATCTCAGCAGTGGGTAATGCAGGAGTGCCGATGGGATGTTATTTCCTTACCCTATCTCTGATGTCCGGCATCAATGCTCCTATCGGCATCATGGGTATTATCCTGCCAATCTATACCATTATCGACATGGTAGAAACGGCAGAGAATGTATGGTCAGACTCCTGTGTCTGCGCCATGGTAGATAAGGACTTGAAAGACCTGTAAATATAGAATAAACACCTAACATATAAAATAGAACATCAGCCTGTGGTGATGAGGCTCAGGGGAGGTTGTCTATCCACGGACAATCTCCCCTGAGCCAGGATACCACCCTATTTACTCCGCTTCTATCTTCCAATCTGTAATATTATGCGTTGCCACATCAAAGTTAACCCCAACCTTTACGATTGGCAAGCCGCTTAAAGCGAAGCGCTTAGGATATTCCTTAAGATCGATCTGTTTCATCGCTGCATCAGCATCCTTATTGAGCTTCAACTCAAAAAGATAAAGATGGGTAGCAGTTCTCAATACCATATCCACCCTTCCCGATGGAGTGCGAACTTCTACATCTACATAATTATCAAGAATAGAGAATATCACATACATCATCTGCTGATAATGTCCCTCAGAGTCAACATTGTTGCAATACGGAACCGTGGCCAGATAAGCCTGAAGCATCTGCATGGCTCCATCCATATCGTTGCGACGGATAAGAGCTGACATCTTGGCAATGGTCGTAGTTCCCTTCACCGTATTCATACCTATATAATTAGGTAAGAGACTACGGTATAGCCCTACCCGAATCTCCTTGTTAGGAATATCCAGGGTATAGAGTTCCGTCTCCGGATCGTACCCCTTGATGGTAATGTAACCACTCTGATACAATAAAGGCATAACAGATGACATACCTTCTGTTGGTGCATCAAACTCCGACTGGTCGGCTTCACAACTACCAATCTCCGATGGCATAACCTGGAATTTCTTGAGCATTTCTATCAGATAAGTTGGTGTGCCTGAAGAGAACCAATAATAATCCAACTTACTTTTTGCCATGGCATTCAGCAAGCTATATGGATTAAATATATCAGGTGACTGGGCAGCAAAATGATAACCATCATAAAACTCTCGCAAGGATTCAAGCATTTGCTCTCTGCTCTTGCCCATTTTCTCCGCCAACACATCAACATTCGCAGACATCTGTGTTTCCAATTCTTCTCTGGTAATGCCACAGATTCCTGCATATTCATCATCCATACTTATATTCGTAATGTTATTCAGTTCACTAAAGATACTCAATTGCGAGAACTTCGTAATACCGGTCAGGAAGACAAAACGGAGCATTGGTTCACAATCCTTCAACGGACTATAAAAATTGCGCATCACATTGCGAAGCACCGGCAAGTTAACATCGCTATGAACAACGTCAAGAAGAGGTGCATCATACTCATCAATCAGTACGACAACCTGCTTACCTGTCTTTTCATAAGCAGTCTGGATGAGCGAAATAAGACGGTCGTTCGCATCAACAGCAGGAGATGTAATACCCCATACCTTTTCATGCTCGGCAAGTCGCCTTCCCAAATATCTTTCCAGCTGGTCTTTCTCCATGTGCTTACCTCCTGCCATACTGAAATGCAGTACAGGATATTCCGTCCACTCATTTTCCAGCTTTTCGATGGCTAATCCTTTGAAGAGTTCCTTTTTGGCTTGAAAATAGCTTTTGAATGTTGAAACAAGCAATGACTTTCCGAAACGGCGCGGACGACTTAAGAAGAAATGCTTGCCACCGCTATGAGTCATGCGATAGACATATTCCGTCTTATCTACATACAGAAGATTCCGAGTGATTATTTCCTCGAATGTCTGGATTCCTACTGGATATAATTTCAATTCTGCCATTGTTCTGTCTTTTAAGTTTCCGGTGATAACAACCTATCAGCCTATTCAACTGCAAAACTAATCATTTTTTTCGTAATCTCCAAACATTTCTGCTAGAATCTACTCTTGGGTATTAAATAAGTAATCGAATATCTATGGAAAACTCTTATTTGCATTACAAAATCATTTCTCCTTTCACAGCACCCGCAATATATTGACATTCACACACTTAAGTGTGAAGGCATTTTTATAGATGCCGTTTCACATCACTTGCAACAAGAGTAAACGATGGAACTGAGAACAGCAAATGAAGGTAAAGTTCATTTGCTGTTCCAAAATTAGCTATTTTACTGAATAAACTCCTCCTTCACATTGAAACAAGGGCAATCTTTGGCGGCAAACTCATTGTGGCCATGAACCGTCGCCTCGGGATATTCCTCCTTCAGCTGCTCAATCAGCGCTTTCAGCGCCGCCTTCTGCTGTGGGGTTCGGGTATCCTTCGGCTTGCCATCCTGGGATAAGCCGCCGATGTAGCATACTCCGATACTCACGGTGTTGTGGCCCTTGCAGTGGGCGCCCACCTCTTCTACTGATCTGCCCACGTGGATGCTTCCGTCACGGTAAATCACGAAATGATAACCGATGCAGAAAAAGCCACGCTCACGATGCCAACGGTCGATGTCGGCTACGGTGTAGTCGCGACCTTCTCGGGTCGCACTACAATGAATGATGATTTCCTTAATCTTGCGCATAATGTATAAATTAATATGTACAATATAATTACTGGATAGTATGATTGAGATTATTATTAGGAAGCACAATCATATACTCCTTAGGAATCTCGTCTTTCCCCCAGTCCTTGATAACCAACGTTACTTGCTCCTTCTCCTGCAAAGCATCGCTGATCATGTCGCAGAACTCCTGGAACTTCTCCTCGTTATAAGCCACAAGTCCCGTCTTCAACGACTTGCCCATCACGATGCTTCCATATTTCAAGGCAAGCGGTCCAAAGCCTGGCGTAATATAAGGCTTTCGAAGTACAGGCGTCTTCGACACCCGACCTTTCTCCTGCAGAATCGCAGGCATGGTTCTAACCTCCTCTTCAATCTCAATCTTGAACTTCTTCTCCTCCTTCTTGCCGTTGTCCTTGTTCTTCTCTTTTTCCTCTTCCGTCTCCTTGATTTCCACCTCTATCTTCTTTTGGAATCTGATAGGTACGGGTGCAACCTTATAACGGCCTGCAGCCATGTATTTCTTAGGATGTTCTACGGTGCCACTGAAAAATACTCCGTTGATAACCAATGTGCCATCCACACTCCATGGAGTGAAGCGACGGCGAAATATAACGATGTTCATAATGATGATATTTTTAGAAAATTAATACTTGTGGGCAGGTCATTAAGGGGGTTGGTGTATTGAAAAACCAAAATGACCCGAAATGACCTTGACCCGAAATGACCCGTTTGTACGGTAGATGAAACTCTTTATACGGTGGATGAAAGTTTCTGATAACGCATATCTGGCAGCACCACTATCAAGCCCTGTCGCTTCCAGTTCTTCAGCATCTGCTTCACCGCCTCGAGAGTCGTGTTTGCACCCTTCACAGAAATGCTCTGCTGCTGTGCCTGCTCGAAAGAGAAGGTTGTGTCCAAACGTTCGAAGATAGAGTCGTTTTTGCCTCGATGTGTGCGATCATACGGCATCTGTCCGCAATAGTCTCTCGAAGAGAAAGCTTCCTCAATGCGACTACGGAAGAAGTAGAGCGCATTGTCCAACTGGTAATCTGCAAGAACATTGAACACTGCGAGCATGGTAGGCGTCTGCATCTTGACAATCATTTCCTTCCATAACAGCGGATTCTGCTTCAACAACTTCTCTGCACCTTGAAAGCCGTGCTTCTGAATCAACGTCTCTGCCACCTTGCAGAGCATGATGCAGGTCATCATTCTCATCGTGGTAGGACAGATACGGAAACGCTGACGGGCTTTCACCTTGTCATCATTCTTCATAGTCTCCAGGCGAATCTGTTCCAGCCACTCCCTACCCTTGGCTTCCAGTTTGGGCAGTTCCACCTCTCCCTCCATCAGCGGCAGCAGATGGGCAACCTGGATGATGCGGTCGCGCTGGCGATCGGTGAGCACATACAGATTTTCTGTCAGCGGAGTAAACGTATTGTCCGGGGTGCGAGCCACGGTAATACGGCTCTGAAAACCATCCGTATAATTGTTCACCACACGGTAAAGCGCATCAGGAGTACCGCACATCACTACATTCCATAACAGTCTGTCTATATGGACATTCACAGCTTCTGCACTTCGTGCCTCGCGCTCGTAGCTCGTGCCATCATACGCCTGACGGAGCATTACAGAGAAGTCGCTCATCGCCGACTTCCACTTCTGCGCCACGGTGTCAGCTTCCGGGGTAAACGAGAAGGCGTGCTTGCCTTCGGTATTAGCCAGACGCTCGGCTAGGTTAGCCACGGTGTTGTTTAGCGTCAGACATCTTACAGGCAGTTTCGGCTCTTCCGGCTGCTCCTTCTTGTTCTTCGCCGCACGCTTCTTGGCTCTCCATTCATCCTCCTTCTGCTGATACATTTTATCCATATCTTTTATCTCCGAAGTCCAGGCATCAATCACGGGGTCAATGCTTCCCTTGCCAGAGGCAAAATCTCCGGCAATGTAAGAGATGAGGTTCAGCGAGTTCATCTTGCCGTGAACAGACACCTTTACGCCAGTAGCCAGCATTCCGATGGCAGGACAGATGGCGGTAATCACGGGCATTGCCAGGGCTGGCCCCACCGCATCGAGCGAATCCCTTACGCCCAGCGGCATTCTGGGCAGGGCGTTGTAATAGAACAGGTCGTCCTGGGCATTTGCCTCGTCCAGCGCATTGATCAGCGCATCGTTGCCTTCAAGATTTCCGCCCTTTCCAGTCCCCTGCTTCATTCTCTCCTGTCGGATGGCAGTAAGCACATCTTTCAGTCGCTTAGGCATTTGGGTAATCTTCTCGTTCAGCGCCGAGTTGATGCAAGCCATCTTCTCCTGCTCAGGGAAACCATCGTAGCAGGGGATGATCTGAGCCATCAGGCTGCGGTCGAAGCCACAGATGTGGCGCAGGTTCACGGCAAGCTCGAAGGTCAAAGTGTTGCGGTTGGAGCGAACTGGCTCATGACCGTCATTATACATCTGCCACCACTTCGAGATGATTTCAGAATACGGGATTCCGAGGTAATCATTGCTGGATTGTGATGAAGAAGAAGAGGATGATGATGGAGAAGATGAAGCGGAAGCAGGCTGAGCCTGATTCTTAGAAGGATTCAGAGGATTCTGAGAGGATTGAACCTTTTGAGAATTCTGCTGATTTCCCTGGTTCTTCTGACTCTGATTCTGCTTCTTCTGATTCATCTGATTTTCAAGAGATTTCTGATTCTCCTGATTTTCAAGAGATTCCTGATTTTCAAGATTTTTCTGAGAATTCAAAGCCTTCTCTTCTAGATTCTCCAACCAAGGCTTGTAATGCTTGTTCGCCTTATGCGCTCCCGGAGGAAGCTCCTCCTGCCCATACTTCTCACGCTCCTCCAGCACCTTGCCTTCAGCTGCCACGGCAGCCTCATCATAATCATCCTTGAAGAGTTCGGGAGACAAGTAAAGCAAATCATCTGCATCAGCCGAAGTGGTGAAATAAACTCGGTTAATATCGTGAGCCGAAGTATCCATTTCGCACTCCATCATCTTGGCAATTCTAACCTGATTTTCGAGAATCGTCTTGCCCATCTCTCGCTTGCAAACCGCATGACCACCTTGTCGTGCGCTGCGTTCCAGCATCAGCAGACCATATTTCTCAGGCTCCTGCAGCATCAGCTTGGCCGCCTTCTCGAAATCCTGCTTATCGTCCAAATCGAAGCCGAAAGCCCGGCTTGGCAGCTTCATACCCTTCACTACCCCCTGCGGATAATGTCCGGAATAATTAAACTGCACCAGTCTTCTCTTCGCCCCATCATTTCCTTCGCGAGCCAGTCGCAGATTAGCTTTCTGCTCGTAGCTTCCACGAATCAGTTTATATTCCTCTTGCGAGGTGATGGAGCGGGCAACTTTGTGCCCATTCTCCACCCTTATCAAATAACAGCTCATCTATGTTTTTCTACTTACTATTATTAAGTTGAACATCCATATATTTTATCGCTTCAACTGATATTCTACCAAAGCATCTGCAGCCTCTTCTGCCTCCTTCACCAATGTGCTGCCGATATTGATTCCTTCATCGCAGAACACCTTCAAGGTGAGCTGGATAGCTCCATCCTTGGTCTTGCTCAATCGTCCGTGAGCCAGCTTTCTGATCAGTACAGACTGAGAACGTACTCGTGGTTTGACCACGAAATCAAAAGTGCCATCCGAAAGCTGCTGGGCAACGCCCTGCGAACGGAATCCCAGCACCTTCTCTCCCCCTCCATGCTCATTAGGAGCAAAGAGGAAACACTTGCTTTCATCGTAGAAAGCCATACCACCCAGCTGCACGTGCTGGCTACCATTATTCATCTGCTGGCCATTAACCTGCTGATTATTTACCTGCTGCTTGTTTACATTTTTCTTCATTTACTGAATTGTTTTGCGAGAAGAAACGTGTGGATTTTTGCGCGCTTTACCATGGAAGATCCTCCGCAGTCCCAACTCAGTTAATAACTAAAACTACTTTTTATCCCTTCAGTTTTTCAATATCCGTAACGAGGATATCCTGATAAACCTGACCATTATACTCACGAGCCATGAATCGGAGCGTAACTGCAACCAGTGCTCCCGGAGCAAACTTACACTGCGCCATATTGCCGAGCATTGCCGCAGCATATTGGTTCTCGTACTTGCCGCCCATCTCCTGCAACACGATGTTGCACTTCATCATCTGTCCGTTCTCGCTCTTCTGGCTCTGCACGGCGAAAGCCTCGCCCTGCTTCACCACTCTCATAATCTGAGTATTCATATTATAAAGTAGTCGGAAGTTGTTTCAAGATCACCAAACCATTTCGGCGTTGTCTTGTTTCTTCGACGCTGCAAAAGTACTGCGAAAACCAAGGCAAAACAATCCTTTTCCCACAACTTCCCCGAAAAACTCTTGTTTTTGGGAAAAATCGGGCATTTCTTGGGAAAAAGTAAGAAGAAAAAGAAAAAGGAAGTTAAAAAGTAAAGAAAATAAAAAAATCACTCCTCTTTTCCCCCAAAAATCCCTCATTTTTTCCCAACGTTGGGAAAAATCGTGGGAATCTTGGGAAAAATTGCCCATAAAAATAAAAAAGCACCTCCTTCACCATCCATGAAGAAGATGCTTTTAACAAAAGCAACCAAAGTTACTCAAAAATATTATTCCAAATGCTAGTAACACTATCTATGTACTATTAAATTAATGAAGCTGTTTCAATTGTTCTTCTGTCAATCCGGTAGCCTGCATAATTTGTGACCAAGACATTCCCATTGCCAACAAGTTACGGGCTACTTCCACTCTACCCTTAGCTATTCCCTTTTCCTCGCCTTCAATATACGAGCCATAAAGGCCGGAGTAATAATCATCAACAGCCTTAATACTTTCATCGTATTTTTCCTGCTCCTCACTACTCAAGCAACGAACATCCGCCAATTTAGCAAGATGATCGAATATCTTCTTCTGCGCCGTAAACGGCAATCTTTCCAATACTTCCATATATTTCAATACATAAATCCATTTTTCAAAACCAGTCTCGCATTCTTCCTCACTCTTATCAAAGAAAGGAAGAGAAAGATAGATGAAACGAAGCTTATCAGAAAACATAGAGTCGCTAGACTTCTCCCTTAAAGCCACGTCTGTCCTAAACTTTGTCACCTCATGCTCCCTTGGCATAAAATTCATGATGCAAACCACATAAACCGGCACAAACTGGTATAAAACAGCAGTGCGGACACCAGCTTCATCAAACTTCTTGCGTTGGGCAACAAAAGCCTTACTAGCATAATAGATGGAACGATTCACAAAGAAGGGTACCCATCTGTTTTGCATCTCAACGATGAAATGCTTGTCATCGTCGGTAACACAATAGATATCAAAGATGCAGCCGCGGAGATCATTAGAATCTCCAAGCTGTTCCTTATCCTTGAATGTTACGTCCTTGATTTGAAACTCGCCTTCAAACAAGTCGTTCAAAAAATTAATCAGCAAGTCCTTGCTGAACTCTTGACCGAAGAGACGCTTGAAGCCCCAATCGGTAAAGGGGTTGATGTATCTACCCATAATTTATCGTTTTAGATTCTATAAATCTGCTGCGAAGATACACTTTTTTATTGAAACAGCCAAGAAATTCTAGGATTTTCTTTCAAAAAGAAGGAAAGGAAAAGGTATGGAGAGAGAAAATGATGAAGATGAGGGTGTATCATAAGTCCACGCCCCTTTCCTATATATAAAAAGGATAAAGAGAGGGCAAAAAAGCAAGTTTTATATGTTTTTTCGCCCCATTTGCATTTATTAACTTTTTTTTTCAGACAACTTATTAAAATTTATCGTAAATTTGCAACCAGTTATTAAAATACAATAAGCTAAGCAATAAGAATCATTAGATAGAAATATATATATATAGTCAGACTATTATATAATTAAGAATCTGATTATCTCTATAAAACTACATAATATAACAATTAAAACCAAACAATTATGAGCAAAAAAAGTCAGTTTGGCATGACCCTATTACTATCTACGATTTTAGTAGGTGGCGCCAATGCGAGTACTGTTCCTTCCTCAAGTACATTTGGTGTAGCCCAGGTAACACAGCAAGGTGCTGTTTGCAAGGGTGTGGTAAAGGACGCTGCTGGTGAACCAATTATTGGTGCAACGGTCAAGGTGAAAGGTTCCGAAAAGACAGGAGCTGTAACTGACCTGGATGGTGTATTTACCCTTTCTGGTGTAGAAAAAGGACAGACTGTTGTTGTTTCCTACATTGGTTATGTAACACAGGAAGTGAAGTTCAAAGGTCAACCTTTGGATGTTGTAATCTATGAAGATTCTAAAACCCTCAACGAAGTAGTTGTAGTAGGTTACGGTACTACTTCTAAGAGAAAGACTACATCTGCCATCTCTTCTGTAAAGGCAGATGACATCGCTAAGGTACCTGTACCTAATATTACACAGAGTTTGGCAGGACGTGCTCCTGGTCTTATCGTGCAGCAGTCAGGTGGTGGTATCAATGCCAAGGCATCTATCAAGATCCGTGGTGGTGGCACACCTCTCTACGTTATCGATAACATTATCTGTGAGGAGCGAGACTTCCAGAACTTGAATACAGATGATATCGACCAGGTAACTGTATTGAAGGATGCTTCTGCTACCGCTATCTACGGTGCACGAGCTGCCAACGGTATCATCATGGTAACTACCAAGAAGGGTGCTACAGGCAAGTTGAATATCGACTATAGCTTCAACTACACACTCTCTCAGCCAGCCGACTTGCAGGATAAGGTAGATTCTTACACAGCAGCTACCTATCTGAACCGCGGTCTGGAATATGACGGACGTGCCCCTCTGTACTCTCAGGAAGAACTGGAACTCTTCCGCAACGGTTCTGATCCAAAGGGTCATCCTAATGTAGATTGGCAGGACGTATGTATGCGTGCTTTCGCTCCTGAAATGCGCCACAATCTCTCTGTAGCAGGCGGTAATGATGTTATGAAGATTTACACTGGTCTGGGTTACTACAACCAGGAGTCTATCTATCGCACCAACTCCAACAACATGCAGCGCTACAACTTCCGTACCAACATGGAGGCTACCTTCAAGCAGATTGGTTTGAAGGTACAGACGGGTGTAGATGCTTACATCGTGGATACAAAGGAACCTGCAACTGCTTCTGGTCGTGGATATTACACAGTATGGTCGCACATTCAGAACAAGCGCCCTTGGGAGCCTGCTTACAACCAGTACGGACAGATTTACAGCGGTACTACCGATAACCCACTCGTTGACATCAGCGGTGATGGCGGTTACTATAAGGAGCAAATCAGTTCTGTACGTGGTAACCTCAACCTGATCTGGGAGGTGCCATGGGTGAAGGGACTTACCCTGAAGGCGCTCACCAGCTACGGTATCGTGAACGACCGCAACAAGACATGGAATAAGTCTGCACAGACATACGACTGGGAGGGCAATCCTGCTACTGCCAACAAGCCTAGCTTGAGCAAGAACGTTTACTACCGCAGCAACTTCAATACTCAGTTCTTCGTTGACTACTCTCGTACCTTCTTTGAGAAGCATACTGTAGGTGCAACCTTCGGTGTTGAGGCCAGCGGTTCAGATTACGACAACTCATCTTTGGCTCGTAACTCATACCTCTTCGACGTTGACCAGATGAATTCAGGTCCTGTAGATACAGCTACCAACGGTTCACAAGAGGGTGTAGGTTATCGCCGTGCAGCCTTTATCGGCCGTTTGAAGTACGACTATGATTCTCGCTACATGTTCGAGGTGAATATGCGTCATGACGGTAGTGACTACTTCCCAAAGAACAAGCGTTGGGGAACCTTCTTCTCTGGCTCTGCAGCATGGGCAGTATCTGATGAGGCATTCTACAAGAACCTCGGTATCGACAAGGTGCTCAACCTCTTGAAGATCCGTTCTTCTTACGGTGAGATCGGTCAGGACGGCAATGTAGGACGTTTCGCTTATGTATCTTCTTATGGTATGAATACCCGTGGTGCTTACCTCGGCGGCAAGTGGTACTCAAGCTTCTATGAGGGTGGCCTTATCAGTCCAGATATGACCTGGTACACCACCAAGGACTTCAACATCGGTGTTGACTTCGCTACACTCAACAGTCGCTTGTCAGGATCTATCGATTACTTTGCCAAGGTTACAACAGGTTACATCGCTTCACCTTCAAACGTAGGTTATACAGCTCCTCTGGGCAAGAACCTTCCTTACGTGAAGTCAGACGGTGAGAGCATCCGCCGTGGTGCTGAGTTCGTACTCCAGTGGAAGGACAGCTTCGGTGACTTGAAGTATGGTGTTTCTGCCAACTTCACCTTCTACGATGACCGTTGGAACATCAACCCTAACGAGAGCGAGACTTCATTGAAGAACCCATATAAGCGCAGCACACAGGTAGGTGCTTACTCTGGTGTTTACTACAAGAACCTCGGCTTCTACAAGAACTATGAGGACGTCATGAACAGTCCTAAGCGTAATGGCTCAACCAACCTGATGGCCGGTGACTTGAAGTACTACGACTTCAACGGTGACGGTAAGATTGATGGTGATGACCAGTATCGCCAGGGTTCAGGTGGAACTCCACAGTCTAACTATGGTTTCAATGTAGATTTGGAATACAAGGGATGTACGCTCAGTATGTTGTGGCAGGGTGCTACCAACTATAACCTCTATATAGATAGCATTCTTCAGGGTGGTAACAGTAACTATTTGCCAGTGATTTACGATTTCCAGAAGGATATCTGGGCACCTGACAATACCAACAGTCTCTACCCACGTCAGCATGCATCAGCAGGTTTCAACGGCAACAACAACTTCGTAAGCTCTAACTTCTGGTTGGTTGATGCTCACTACCTGCGCTTGAAGACCCTCTCTATCGGTTACGACTTGAAGCGCACCGTTCTCAGCAAGCTGGGATGGTTTACCAAGTGCAATGTATCTCTCGCAGGCTACAACCTCCTTACCTTCAGCCCTGCCAAGAAGTGGGGATTCGATCCTGAGTCAGGTTCCGGTAGCGGTTATACATATCCGATTTCAAGAGTATATACTATCAGCGTGAACATCGGCTTCTAAATTCTAACAATAATTAAAAAGCATATTCATTATGAAACATAAACATATATTGCCAATTCTGTTGATGGGAGCCCTCGGCCTTCAGAGCTGCAGCGATTTCCTCGACACCAAGCCAACAGAAGGCTATCCTGAAACAACTGTTTGGGAGACACAGGGTACTGTAGATGCATTCGTCATCGGAAACTATGGCAATGCATTCGGCCTTTACGAATGGTTCTCTACATGGGACAAGACATTCACCAACAACATGGTGAACTGCCGTGCCGACTGTCCAGGCGAGGCACGTGGCCTTATCGAGAACACCTACGATTGTGGTTTGAACAGCCGTTTTACCTCTATCCGTAACTGTAACCTCATCATCGAGAAGATGAAGGAATCTTCTATTCCTGAGGCTTACAAGGCACGCTTTACAGCAGAGGCAAAGATGATGCGCGCCATGATTTACTTCGACCTGGCTCGCAAGGCTGGCCGTTATATCTGGGTGGACCGTGTACTCACCACCGGCGACGAGTTCAATCTTCCTCTTACCAAGGATATCGTAGAGAGCTACCAGCACGTGCTGACCGATTTGCGTGAGGCTATTCCTAACTTGCCAGAAGAGGCAGAGGCTGGTCGCCTGACAAAGAATGCCGGCTATGCATTCCTCTCTGAGGTTTGCCTTACAGCTGCAGCCTATACCAACGACAATGCATCTCTGCAGGCAGGCAAGAGCCTTTATCAGGAGGCTATCGACGCAGTTGACGCCCTCAAAGGTGTTTCACTCGATGCCAACTATGAGAGTATCTTCAACCAGAACGGTGCTTACTCTTCACCAGAGATCATTCTGGCTCAGTACTGGAGCAAGGACAATACAACCGTACAGGGTACTGATATGATCAACCTCATCCCTAACCTGCTTAACTCAAACCTTGAGAAGAACGGTTGCGGACCTTTGTTCAAGAATCCAGATATCTTTGAGTGCTGGCTCGACCACACTCCAAGCCAGAACCTCGTAGATGACTATCTGGTTATCGACCAGGAGACAGGTAAGGCAGTACGCTGGTATGAGGCTTCACAGTTCGTCAACAACACCACTCCTATCAGCCGCGATGAGGCTATTGCCAGCATCGAGCACAAGGATGATGCAGAGTTTGACGGTGGTCAGTACTTCAAGGCATTCAAGGTAAAGACTGCTGGTACCAACATCAGCGACCTGATGTATCAGCACCGTGACAAGCGTTTCGACGCTTCTATCGTTCACGACGGTTCTACATACCTCGGCGAGAACATCACCACTTACACTCGTGGTAACTTCAGCCGCTGGGCAACCAACCGTTACGCTAACGACCACGTGCCTCTGACCAACTACGCTATGCGCAAGTACATTTATACCAACTGGGATCCACGTCCATTCTACAATGTATATACGGATTACCACAAGGTTATCTTCCGCTATGGCCGTTGCCTGCTCAACAAGGCAGAGGCTCAGCTCCGTCTGAACAAGGTATCTGATGCAGTAGCTACTCTCAACCTGACTCGCCAGACTCATGGTGGTCTTCCAGCTTCTGAGGCAAGTACACTTGCTGATGCATGGAAGGACTACAAGATTGAGCGCCGCGTAGAACTCTTCTGGGAGGGTGACTGGTACTTCAGTCTCCTGCGTTGGGGTAAGTATGGTCAGGAGGCTAACGATGGCAAGGCTCCTGGTAGCGTAATCAATGAGCTTACAGAGCCAGCAACATTCATCGAGATTAAGCCAGACCACTCTGCTTTCTATATCGGTAATGTTCAGCTGTCAAATGATAAGCGTACATTCGATACCCGCTCTTATCTCTTCCCAATTCCAAAGTCATTGATTCAGGCAAACTCTGCCATCAACGAATCTGACCAGAACCCAGGATGGGAGTAATATTATTAACAAACAAAAAATCGAATAGAAATGAAAAAGATATCTCTTTCAACACTCAAGTGGGTGTTTCTGTTGATTTGCATGCCTCTTCTTACAGCATGTAGTTGGGAGGATCTGCCTTCTTACGAGGAGGCTGAAATCAGCGCCGTACAGCTCTACCACCGTTGGGCAAGTACAGACAAGGATCCTATCACTGGCGAGCCTGTGGTAAAGGAAAAGCGTTTGAACTGCCAGAGTACTGTTGACTCTGAGAATGGCGTTATCAGCGTAAGTGTTTCCGTTCCTGATGCTGGCGGCGACTTCTCTACAGAAGTACGCAACCAGGTAACTCAGAGCAAGTTGTGGGGTCAGGTAACTGTTTCTACAGCTGCTCGTATTACTCCTGTTGAGGGAACTGCTAACTTGGGTACTCCAGACGATTGGACCAAGGAACGCAAGTTCAGCGTAAAGGCTGCCAATGGCAACACAAAGATCTGGACTATTAAAATTGTTAGTTTTAATAAATAAACTTGCCAGCTCCTATTTCAGGAGTTAGACAGAAAAAGGGGAAAGCCCGGAATCTTCTCTGATTTCGGGCTTTCTTAAAATTAAGAATAATAGAAAAGATATCATTATAATGAAGAATACTATCAAAGAAAGACTGATTGTTCTGTCGCTTTTACTGTTGTCGTTCATTTCTGTAAGTGCTGCTGAGAAGGTTATCAGCGTCAGCCAGAACGGAAATGCAGCCAATGCTATCCGCAGCGCATTGGAAAAGGCTGCTGCCATGAAGGGAAGTCCAGTAACTTTGAAGCTGGAACTCGGTGTATGGAACATTACCCGTGAGGAATCTACCGTGCGCAAATATTATATTTCGAATACTACGTCAGAGGTTGAGTGTGCAGATCCTTCAAAGCACATCGCCCTGCTGCTGCGTGGCCTTCGAAATGTAACCATCGATGGTAATGGCTCTACACTGATGCTCGACGGCGAGATGTCGGCATTTGTCATCGACAACTGTCAGAACATCACACTCCGTAATCTTAATATTGACAATGCCCATCCTACCCAGACCGAAATGACCGTGGAGGCTGATGGTAAGGACTATATGATATGCCGAACTCATCCTACCTCACAATACCGCATCAAGGACGGTAAAGTAGAATGGTACGGACGTGGCTGGGCTTTCAGCAGAGGTATTGCACAGTGGTATGACCCTATCAAGGATATTACCTGGCGTGACTGGAGTCCTACCGACAATGTGGTAGAGGCTCGCGAGATGGAGCCTGGTAAGCTCTATATCAAATACAACAAGAAGCCTACCGTTCCTGTAGGTACTGTCTTCCAGATGCGCGACGCTATCCGCCGTGAGGCTTGCGGACTTATCTGGGAGTCAAAGAATGTTCGTCTGGACAATGTACGTATCTATTATCTCAGCAACTTCGGTGTTGTAGGTCAGGTTTCTGAAAACATTTCTATCCACCGCTGCTGGTTTGCACCAGAAGAGGGAAGTGGCAGAACCAATGCGGGATTTGCCGACTTTATCCAGATTTCCGGCTGCCGTGGACTGGTGGATATTACCGATACCAAGTTTGCCGGTGCTCATGATGACCCTATCAATGTACATGGAACTCATTTGCAGATTGTTCGTGCAACCTCTGCCAACAAGCTGCTCCTGCGCTATATGCATCATCAGACCTATGGTTTCCAGTCATTCCACAGCGGCGATGACATTGAAATCGTAAATCCTGAAACACTTCTTGCTGAGGGTACCTTCAAGGTAAAGAGTGCCAAGATGGTTTCTCCTCGCGAGATAGAGATTACGCTCACCAAGCCAGTACCAGCGAATCTATTGAAGAATGGAACACGTGTAGTGGAGAACATCACCTGGACTCCTCGTGTACACATTGCACGTTGCCACTTCAGCCGTATTCCTACTCGTGGTATTCTCATTACCACCCGTCAGCCATCTGTTATCGAGGACAACTATTTCTACGGAATGCAGATGAGTGCTATTCTCGTGGCAGACGATGCTCGCAGCTGGTTTGAATCAGGTCCAGTTCACAATCTCATCATCCGCAACAATACTTTCAATCGTTGCGCTAGTTCTACTATCTGGATTAATCCAGAAAATCGCAAGAAGGCTGGTGCTGTTCACCGCAACATCACCATCGAGAACAATGTATTCACTCTGCGTTCTCAGGACGACAAGCCTCTTGTTTATGATTCGGTAGATAACTTGAAGGTGAAGAACAATATTGTGATTAGCCCAAATGGTGAGACAACAAAATTGAGTTATTAGTCATCTTATACGGGATAACTTAGAATTGAATAACTATTAAATAATTTAATTGTACTAGGTTAGATTTATAGAATAAGGTCTTAAAGATTAGGTTTATAAGATTTAGTTTTAAAAAATTAGGTTGATAAGAATAGTTATTAAATTTGGTTCAATTATTGACTTACACAAATCAAATAATGAAAACTGAGCGTATGCCCTTTTGCTGCGAAGCAAGAGGGCATATCTTTTTTAATTGAATACAAGCTGCACGCCCTGAAAAGTGTAAGCAAGATTAAGCAGCACGCCCTGAAAGGGCGTGTGGGGCTTACTTGCGAAACTTGAATAAGAATTTGCCAATTAGGCAGCTTATCTATAACAAGACCATAGAAAGTGTTTGATAACAATAAAAGCTCTATCTAACTCTTTACTACAATTTTTACACCTATGAGATTTGGCAATCCCAATTGTAATCAATATGAATAAGTGAGTTTTTTTCAAACTCACTTATTCACTTTACGCAACGCAGAAAGCGTCTCCAATCGTACTTACCAGTTACTCTAGCTTTTGAATACTCTATACGCTTTACAATACCAATAATATAGATGTCTGGAACCAAGCCCCAATAACGAGAGTCATGAGAATCTACTACATTATCACCACCGGCAAAATAATAATCATGAAGGAACGTGTGGCGAGACAGAAGTTTGTGTTTGACAAAAACTTTATTTTTCTCCCAATCAATTGTGATTTTACCCTTCAATTCCCACTCTAAAATTGCCAGATAAAGTACAGCCTCTTTGGGGGTAATCGTTATGACATCCCCTTTACGGGGAATATACAAAGGCCCGAAATTTTTAATCGTCCACTTCGGCAAATGTTCATCGTACGGCATCGCACACATTACTTCAGGAGAGATCAATGTATCTGGCATCTCACGCAAAACAGTTTGATTCTCTCTGCAGCCCAAGACACCCCTATCATTATTATTGCGATAATAACCATTGCGAATGCTCACAGAATCACCAGGCAAGCCGATGCAGCGCTTGCAATACACATAATTGATAACAAACGTAATATGATGATTAATGACTGGTTTATTAAACACAAAGACATCATTACGCCTCAAATCCCCCATACCTTTCATTCTAAAGCACTGTAATTCAACCCCTTGTTTGTCAAAATGGAAATTTCGATAGATTCTTGCACCAAAACAAAGTTTATCTGCTATTATCTTGTCACCTGGTTGCAAAGTTGGCATCATAGAATTACTAGGAACAACAAAAGTATCAAACCAGAAGATACGCACCAGCCACTTACCGACCCATAACAATATCATGAGTAAGAAGCAAATTAGCACCAGTTTAATTATGTTTAGAACTTGTTTTTGATTACAAGAAATATTTTTCATTTTACCGTTTATTAAGGAGACAATACTAAAAAGAAGACCTCTCCATCGTTCAATTTCTAATGAACGAAGGAGAGGTCACTTCTTTTATATCACTTTCAGAATTTCATTACTTCTGAGAATCCTCTGGAGCCTTGTCGATCAAGTCCATAAACTGGTCGAGCTTAGGAGTGATGATGATCTGTGTACGACGGTTACGCATCTTGCCCACCTCAGTATCATTGGTAGTTACAGGATTGTACTCACCACGACCACCAGCAGTCATACGCTTAGGACTAACACCGAAGTTATCCTGGAGATACTGAACTACAGAAGAAGCACGGAGAGCAGAGAGATCCCAGTTGTTGCGGATGTTCTTCATCTTGGCACTGGTAGTGCTTACAGGCACGTTATCGGTGTTACCCTCAATGAGAACATCGTAATCCTTGTAGTCCTGGATAATCTTTGCAATCTTGCTCAAAGTTTCCTTGGCACGGCTGTTTACCTCGTAGCTACCGCTCTGATAGAGCATGTTGTCAGCCAGAGAGATGTAAACCACACCCTTCATCACCTGAACGTCAACCTCCTTCATCTCCTCTCGGCTGAGAGAACGGGTCAGGTTGTTGGTAAGAACCATGTTGAGCGAATCACTCTTGCTCTTCACCTCTACCAGGTGACGGATATACTGGTTGCTCTCATTAATCTGGTCAACGAGCTTCTCAATGCTGATGTTGTTCTGATTGGCATTGGTCAGACTCTTGTCCAGCGAGTTCTGCAACTTGGCATAATCCTTCTTGGTACTGCTCAACTGCTCCTGCGCAGCAGCAAGGCTAGCCTCAGCAGCAGCCAGCTTCTCCTTGGTTGCCTGATAATTGGCAGTCAATTCTCTATTTTCAGATTGACAATTCTGGAGATCCTTCTTACTAGCACAGCTAGTAGCCATCAGGGCTACAGCCATCATTGCCATTACAAAAATTTTAGTCTGTTTCATATTTGCTTTCGATTTTTAAATTTTCTGTTATTGTTTTTTAATCACTATGTTATTATACAGACGGCAGTTACGCCCTCCATATAAAATGCTTTATGCGTCTCTTTCTGGATGCAAAGTTACTGATAAGACTCCAATAAACCTTATTTGTCTAATCCATTTATAAAATTTTAACCACTAAATCACTATTTATCACCTTTTTAACTAAAAAAAGAAAATAAATGCGTATTCTTTGCGGCGAAATCAGAATTTTGTATTATCTTTGCAGTCGGAAAGCAAAAGCATATATAAAATATGTAGGCTTTTGTCAAGGTAGAATTAATACATTAACAATATAAAAAGAGAAATAGTATGATTCTTTTTTTCAGAACTCCATCTAAGAGTGTGATTGCGACCGAGATTGACCACAAACCATCTCAGGACGAAATCAATGAACTTTGTTGGCTTTATGGTGACGCAACTTTAGAGGACGCCCAGCAGTTGCAGGGCTTCTATGTTGGCCCACGCCGTGAAATGATTACTCCTTGGAGTACGAATGCCGTTGAGATAACTCAGAACATGAGTCTTGACGGCATTTCGCGTATCGAGGAGTACTTCCCTGTGGATAGCGAGGACGCTGAGCACGACCCTATGCTCCAGCGTATGTACAACGGTATCGGACAGGATGTGTTCACCGTGAACCACGAGCCAGAACCTATCAAGTACGTCGATGACCTCGAAAAGTACAACGAGGAAGAGGGTCTTGCCCTCAGCGAGGACGAAATGGCTTATCTCCACAAGCTGGAGAAAGAAAACGGACGCCCTCTCACCGACAGCGAAATCTTCGGTTTCGCACAGATTAACTCAGAGCACTGCCGCCACAAGATCTTCGGCGGCCAGTTTATCATCGACGGCAAGGAGATGGAGTCTTCTCTTTTCAGCATGATCAAGAAGACCACTCAGGAGAACCCTAACAAGATTCTCTCTGCCTATAAGGATAATGTGGCTTTCTCTCAGGGTCCTGTTATCGAGCAGTTTGCTCCAGCCGATCAGACTACCAGCGATTTCTTCCAGGTGAAGGATATCGAGAGTGTTATCTCTCTGAAGGCTGAGACCCACAACTTCCCTACTACCGTAGAACCTTTCAACGGTGCAGCTACCGGTACGGGTGGTGAGATCCGCGACCGTATGGGTGGTGGTGTAGGTTCATGGCCTATCGCAGGTACAGCCTGCTACATGACTGCTTATCCTCGATTGAAGGATGACAACGGCAAGAGCGATGCTGAGCGCGACTGGGAAGACATCATGCCAGTGCGTAAGTGGCTCTATCAGACTCCAGAGCAGATTCTGATCAAGGCTTCCAACGGTGCATCAGACTTCGGTAACAAGTTTGGGCAGCCTCTCATCACCGGTTCTGTGCTTACTTTCGAGCACGAGGAGAACGGTGAGAAGTATGCATACGATAAGGTAATCATGCTTGCTGGTGGTGTAGGCTACGGCAAGAAGCGTGACTACAAGAAGGGTGAGCCACAGAAGGGCAACAAGGTTGTCGTAGTAGGTGGTGATAACTATCGCATCGGTCTTGGTGGTGGTTCTGTTTCTTCTGTAGATACAGGCCGTTACAGCAATGGTATCGAGTTGAACGCTGTTCAGCGTGCCAACCCTGAGATGCAGAAGCGTGCCTACAACCTGGTTCGTGCACTCGTTGAGAACGATGAGAACCCAGTAGTCAGCATCCACGACCACGGTTCAGCCGGTCACTTGAACTGTCTCTCTGAGTTGGTAGAAGAGTGCGGTGGCGAAATCGACATGGCTAAGTTGCCTATCGGCGACAAGACTTTGAGCGCCAAGGAAATCATCGCCAACGAGAGTCAGGAGCGTATGGGCTTGCTCATCGACGAGAAGTATATCAGCGAGGTTCAGAAGATTGCCGACCGTGAGCGTGCTCCAATGTACGTGGTTGGTGAGACTACTGGCGATGCTCACTTCAGCTTCAAGCAGGCTGATGGTGTGAAGCCATTCGACCTTGATGTAGCTCAGATGTTCGGTCATACTCCTAAGACAGTAATGGTAGATGAGACCGTAGAGCGCAAATATGAAGATGTAACTTATTCTGCAGATAACCTCGACGAGTACTTGCAACGTGTTCTCCAGATGGAGGCTGTGGCTTGTAAGGACTGGTTGACCAACAAGGTTGACCGTTCCGTAACAGGTAAGATTGCCCGTCAGCAGGGTCAGGGTCAGATTCAGTTGCCACTTTCTGACTGTGGTGTCGTAGCACTCGACTACCGTGGCGAGAAGGGTATCGTAACTGCAATGGGCCATGCTCCTCAGGCAGGTCTTGCCGATCCTAAGGCAGGTTCTGTACTCTCTGTAGCAGAGTCATTGACCAATATCGTATGGGCTCCATTGGCAGATGGCATGGATAGCATCAGCCTCTCTGCTAACTGGATGTGGCCTTGCCGCAGCCAGAAGGGTGAGGATGCCCGTCTGTACGAGGGTGTGAAGGCATTGTCAGACTTCTGCTGCGCCATCCACGTAAACGTACCAACGGGTAAGGACTCTCTCTCATTGACCCAGCAGTATCCTAACGGTGAGAAGATCATCGCTCCAGGTACCGTTATCGTAAGTGCCGGCGGTGAGGTTTCAGATGTTAAGAAGGTAGTTAGCCCAGTTCTCGTCAACGACAAGAACTCTAGCCTCTATCATATCGACTTCAGCTTCGACGAGCAGCGCCTCGGTGGTTCAGCCTTCGCACAGAGCCTGGGCAAGGTGGGCAGCGATGTTCCTACTGTAAAGAACCCAGAGTACTTCGTTGACTGCTTCAACGCCGTACAGGAGCTCATCAACCGCGGTTGGGTAATGGCTGGTCACGATATCAGCGCCGGTGGTTTGATTACAACTCTCCTCGAAATGACATTCGCCAACGTAGAGGGTGGTATGAAGATCAACCTCCACGACATCGCAGATGCCGACATCATCAAGACTCTCTTTGCCGAGAACCCAGGTGTTGTCATCCAGGTAAGCGATGCTCACAAGGATGAGTTGAAGGCATTCTTCGATGAGAATGGTATCGGCTATGCCAAGATCGGTTATCCAGCTCCTGAACTCCGCAAGATTATCATCAAGAAGGAAGGCTTCGAGCACGAGTTCGATATCGATGCTTTGCGCGACGACTGGTATAAGACATCTTACCTCCTCGACCGCAAGCAGAGTATGAATGGTATGGCTAAGAAGCGTTACACCAACTATAAGAAGCAGCCTATCGAGATGAACTTCGGTTACGGCTTCAAGGGCACACTCTCTAGCTATGGTCTCGACGCTAACCGCCGCAAGCCATCTGGCATCAAGGCAGCCATCATCCGTGAGAAGGGTACCAATGGTGAGCGTGAGATGGCTTACTCAATGTATCTCGCTGGCTTCGACGTGAAGGACGTGATGATGACCGACTTGATTTCCGGTCGTGAGACCTTGGAGGATGTAAACTTCATCGTATTCTGCGGTGGTTTCTCTAACTCCGACGTTCTCGGTTCTGCCAAGGGTTGGGCTGGTGCATTCCTCTACAATCCTAAGGCTAAGGAGGCACTTGATAAGTTCTATGCCCGCGAGGATACCCTTTCACTCGGTATCTGTAACGGTTGCCAATTGATGGTTGAGTTGAACCTCATCAATCCTGAGCACAAGCATCGTTCACACCTCTGCCACAACACATCCAAGAAGTTTGAGAGTACATTCCTCGGTCTGACTATTCCTCAGAACGACAGTGTGATGTTCGGTAGTTTGAGCGGTGACAAGCTCGGTATCTGGGTAGCTCACGGCGAGGGTCGTTTCTACTTGCCAGAGCCAGAGGATCACTACAACATCATTGCGAAGTACAACTACGCTGAGTATCCAGGTAATCCTAACGGCAGTGACTACAACGTAGCAGGTATCTGCTCTGCAGATGGTCGCCACTTGGCTATGATGCCTCACTTGGAGCGTGCCATCTTCCCATGGCAGAATGCCTGGTATCCAGCTGATCGCCGCAACGATGAGGTAACTCCTTGGATTGAGGCATTTGTCAATGCACGTCAGTGGATTGAAGAAAGAGCTTTGAAAAAGTAAAAAGGTAAAAAGTAAAAAGGTAAAAAATGAATAATAGCGTAAGTTATCTTACATTATTCAAAACATTTATGAAGATTGGCATAGTCACCTTTGGGGGTGGCTATGCCATGATTCCTATTATAGAATCCGAAGTCGTTGACAAGCATCATTGGATGACGAAGGAGGAATTTCTGGATGCCATCGCTACCACCCAGGTTTGTCCGGGAGCCTTGGCAATCAATATGAGTTCCCTGCTCGGATATAAGTTGGCAAAGACACCGGGAGCCATCGTCTGCACCTTCGGCGCTTCGTTGCCATCCTTCCTTATTATCTTGGCGATAGCCATGTTTTTCCATCAGTTTGAAGACAACAAGGTGGTGGCTGCCCTGTTTGCAGGCATCCGTCCTGCCGTCGTAGCATTGATAGCCGTACCTACGTTCTCACTTGCCAAGAGTGCCGGTATTTCGCTCGTCAACTGCTGGATTCCTATTCTATCCGCCCTTCTGATCTGGCTTTTGGGCGTCAACCCAATCTGGGTGATTATCGCAGCTGCCGTAGGTGGCTACATCTATGGACAATTCATTCAACCAACAGAATAATATATGATATTTCTTCAGCTTTTCATCGTATTCATTCAGATAGGCATCTTCGGATTCGGAGGTGGCTATTCCATGATATCCCTGATTCAGGGACAGGTTGTTACGCAGTATCATTGGATGACGATGAAGGAGTTTACCGATGTGGTTGCCATCTCTCAGATGACACCGGGACCTATCGGTATCAATGCCGCTACCTATTGTGGCTATACAGCTGTCCATAATGCCGGCATGAGTGGCATGATGGCTGTACTCGGAAGTACCATGGCAACCTTTGCTTTGGTTCTCCCATCCTTGGTTTTGATGATTCTTATCAGCAAGATGCTGTACAAGTATATGAACACCTCAGCCATCCAGAGCATCTTCATCGGTCTTCGCCCAGCCATTGTCGGTCTGGTAGGAGCCGCAGCCCTGCTCCTGATGAATGGCGAGAACTTCTCTACTCCCGAAAATCCTTGGAGATTCTATATCTCCATCGCCCTCTTCTTTGCCACCTTTATCGGCGTGAAGGTGATGAAGATCAATCCTATCCGTATGATACTCTACTCGGCTTTTGCCGGACTGGTATTACTATATTAAACAAAATTAGACCATGACATACTCACAGGCAGATATTACCGTTCCATACGCTGTGGCGAACTTTGCAGAGATTCGCCACAAGGGATATTATTATGTGGACAAGACCAACTATATTCCACTGCTTGAGCGTTACAAAGCACCAGTTTTTCTCCGTCCTCGCAGATTCGGAAAGAGTCTGCTCGTTTCCATGTTGGCTCACTATTACGACCGTAACATGGCAACACAATTCGAGGATTTGTTTGGTGGAACTTGGATTGGCGAACACCCAACAAACGAGCACAACCAATATCTCGTTGTAAGATATGACTTTTCCACAACTTCCGTTGCCAGCAAGAAGGAAGACATCGAGAAGAACTTCAATGCCGTGAATTGCAGTCCACTCCGTACATTGGTGGAACGCAACAGAGACCTTTTTGGAGATTTCAGGTTCAGAGAGGATGGCAATGCCTCCAACATGCTGGTTGAAGTATGCGAGTTTATCTCTTCCCATAATCTTCCACCTCTTTATATATTAATAGATGAATACGACAACTTTACCAACCAGCTACTAGTTGTCTATAAGGACTCGCTGTACCAGGACCTGACCACAGGGGAAAGTTTCCTACGAACATTCTTCAAGGTTATCAAGGCAGGCATTGGCGAAGGTACCATCCGCACCTGCTTCTGCACAGGAGTACTGCCTGTCACCATGGATGACTTAACCAGTGGCTATAACATCGCAGAGATGTTGACTCTGAAGCCGGAATTTACCAATCTATTGGGCTTTACCCATGAGGAAGCAGCCCAATATCTGAAGTATGTCATCAATAAATATGGCCCTCAAGCCTCTTTCGAGGAATTATGGACTCTGATACTCAACAATTATGACGGTTACCACTTTTTGCCAAATGCAGAACCGTTGTTCAACTCTACCATCCTGACTTACTTCCTCAAGAACTTTGCAGAACTGAAAGGCGGCATCCCAATGGAAATGGTAGATGAGAACCTGCGCACCGACACTAGTTGGATAAGAAGATTGACCATCACGCTTGACAATGCCAAGGAAATGCTCGACAGCCTGTTGATGGATGGAGAATTGTACTATTCACAAGCCGATTTACGCAGCAAGTTCAACAAGCAAAAGTTCTTCTCCCCAGAGTTCTACCCTATCAGCCTCTACTACTTGGGTATGACCACCCTGAAGGGCAATTACAAAATGGCTTTGCCAAACTTGACGACCAAGAGTGTATATATGAGTTACTACAACGAATTGAATAGTATCAGCGACAATGCCCGTAAGTTTGTTCCTGCATACGAGGCATTTGTCAGAGACAGAGAACTGGAGCCATTATTCCATAACTATGTTAAGGAATACTTAGGTCAGCTTCCAGCCCAAGCCTTTGACAAGATGAACGAGAATTTCATTCGCTGTTCATTTTTCGAGTTACTGAGCCGCTACTTGAGCAATTGCTATACATTCGCCATCGAACAGAACTTGCCGTCAGGTCGTGCTGACTTAGTGTTGACAGGCATTCCTGGCACATCATTCCACAACGACTGCCGCATCATTGAGTTTAAATATTACAAGTCTAAAGACGCAGGCATCGTTGATCAATTGGAAGAGGCACGCTTAGAAGATTGTCAACAAGTAAAGGCTTATGCCGCAGATATGCAGAAAGCCTATCCTCACTATCAAATAAAAGCATACGTAGCTTATATCGCAGGAAACAAGGCTTGCAAGATTTTTGAAAAGAAATGAGAAAGGTATATTTATCCATAGCCCTTGGCTTCTGCTGCCAGGGCATTCTGGCACAGCAGAGCTCCTACCGCTGGAAGGTGGAGGCAGAAGCTGGTGTCAGTTGCAGTGTGCTCGATACGGATGTGTCGGGCTTGTCGGAGACTTATTATAAGGTGCGACCGGGTTTCACGGCTACCATCGGTGCCGAATACAATATCGTAGATCAGCTGGCGGTAGGAGCGGGCATCCGCTTCGTTCAGCGCGACTACCTGTACCAGAACCTCGGCGGCGACTCCTGGAACACCCGATACAACAACAACTTCATCAGCATCCCACTCCATGTAGGCTACTATCTCCTCCATAATCCTTACCACGAGAAGGGATTGTGGATCAAGCCACAGGTAGGTGTCTATTACGAATACTTCACCTCCATGCATACCAAGGGTATGTATCCGATGAACATCATGGAGGGGTACAAGGGCGATGGTTCCTACATCCGCTATAACACCACCTACGATTTCAGGAAGAATGAGAACCATCTCCGCCGTAGTCTCTTTGGCGGAGAAGCCGGCATCAAGGTGGGTTATTCCTTCGGAAGATTAGATGGCTCTATTGGGTATAACTTCCAATACGGCTTCTCGCATATCTACCAGGAGAAAGCCAGCACCAGCAAGACTGCCCGACGCAACTCCAGCCTCATCACCGCAGGCATTGCCTACAAACTGTTCTAGCCCCATACGCCCTGAACCAACGGTCACCGGCCGAAGGGAAAGGTAAAGGGCAGAAGCTCCTAGCCCAGGGCAACACCCTGGGTATAATAGCAGACAGCAATACGCCCTGTAAGGGCAGAAGCTTTAAAAATTCATTTTAAAATATGAGAACCCCTATATATATAAAAGGTGGAATGCGATGCCTCTTCGCCTTCCTCCTGGCGACAACCACTACCGGAATGTCGCTTACCAGTTGTGTGGCAGACAATGATGCCAACGAGAAATCGATTTCCGATTATTCCGATACCGATGTCAAGTCGTATGGCGACCTGTTCCAGGTTTTCTGGAGCGTGATGAACCAGCGCTACTGCACCCTCAATGAGCAGTCTGCCGTATCATCGCAGACCTGGGACCAGGTGTACAAGGAATACAAAACCAAGTTTGATGCCCTGAAGACCTTCCAGCATACCCCAGCTTTTACCCAGCAGGAGATTCAGGAAGACAACGCCAAGGCAAAGCAGTATTTCCAGGAAATCATCGACAAGATCATCGACCAGCATTTCTATGTCAAGATTACCCTGCCCGTCTCCCACTCTTCTACGGAAACGGTGAGATTCAACAGCACGCTCCGCAACAAGACCGAGTATTTCCCGCTGAATGCTCACTGGAACCATACCCGCGACCAGCTCAACCTGGATGGTACAGCCTTCGGCGAGATTACCTCGGATGGTTTCTGCATCATGGGCGGTTACCTGAAGGAGCAGCCGGGCACCTATTACCTCGGCTTCAACAAGTTTGCCCTCTACGAAAACTGTTTCCACGAGTATCAGAAGTCCTATCTCCCTGACAATGCCGCCAGCACCTATCATCTGGATGCTTCCAAGATAACAGACAAGGCGAAGGAACTGATTACAGATGCAGGAAAGCGAGAGAAGGCTGAGCAGCAGGCAGCGCAGTTGCTTGCCGATATGGATAGCTATCTGGCTTCGGATGATGCAGCCCAAGCCTGCGAGAAGATGGCGGCCTACAGCAACCAGGGAGATTATTCCGGTCTCTATGCTCACGCCAGCGAGGCTTACGAGAAGTCGCCGAATCTCCTCAAGCTCTTGCCTATTACTGCTGATGCAAGCGGCATGGGCGAACAGATCCGACAGAAGCTGCAGGGCGATGCCCGTTACCAGCAGATGCTTTCAGCCTCCGGTTTTGCCAGCTGGTATTGTCAGGCACTTGCCGATTACCTCTGGCACGAGCGGGAACTCTATGCTTACTGGAGCGACCTGAAGTTTACCTACAATCATCTCTGCGTAGAAGGTTACCGCCGCCTGTTCCTGGAGCCTCTGACTAAGGGCGAAATCAAGAAGCTGATTCTCGACTTCCGTGGCAACGGTGGCGGAAGCGTGATAGATACCCGTCTGCTTACCGACTATCTCATCACCCAATCTGCCGTCTATGCCTACGTGCGCAAAAAAGAGGATAATAATCCATACAGTTATACCCCTTGGATTCCGCAGAAGATTACGGTAACGCAGAAGAGCCTGGGCAGAAACATCCCTACCGCCATCCTGCTCGACAACTACAGTGCCAGCATGTCGGAGGTGACAACCCTCATCCTGAAAAGTCAGGGCGACCACGTGAAGACGATAGGCAGAAACAGTTACGGAGCGCAGGCGATGCTCACTTCCGACAACGAAGCCAGCAATGGAGGATGGATAGGAAATGTAACGAGCTACCTCTACTTCTACATGCCGTTCTCGCTTACAAAGGATGCACAGGGCAACCTGCTGGAAAGTGTGGGAATCACCCCCGATTATCTGCTCGACGAGATGACCGGAGAGGAAAAGGAGAAGCTCTACCAGAACAATCCATCCGCTGTAGATAGAGGTCTGAAGAAGGCGATGGAAGTTCTGAAATAGCCCCCCAAAAGTCGGATTTTCCCGGTCTTTCATTCCTCCAATCACAAAAAAGAAATTCATCAAAATACAATATTTCATAAGCGAAAGTGTGCAAGTTACACTTTCGCTTTTATTTTTCTAAATACCAAGCACTTAGCTCCCCCCCGAAATTGTGCTCCCACACACTTTGCACGGCAATGCAAACGTTTGCACTTTATTTCCCTTGATTTCCATCAATTTTTTGAAGCATCTTTGAGAAAATCTTCCTACATTTGCAACCGAAAAGGAAACCCAACGGCATTCAATCGTGCTGCAAGGCTTATCCTATACAACTAAGTAAATGACGATAAATAAGAATAATCAACTAGCATTATCCTTAAGAAAGAAAATCAACAGAGTAAAATTATGATGATGAAGCAGAGATTGTTCAAACGAACACCGATGTTGTTACTGCTGATTCTCTCAACAGTAATAACCCGAGCGCAAGAGGTAGCACTGAAGACCAACCTGCTTGGTCTGGCAACCACCTCGCTCAATGCTGGTCTAGAAATAGGCACGGGCAGGAAAAGCACTTTTCAACTTTTCGGCGCCCTGAATCCCTGGAAGTTTTCTGGCGACAAGAAATTGCGCTACTGGAACGTAATGCCAGAGTACCGCTGGTACACCTGCCAGAAATTTGGAGGCCACTTCTTCGGCATCCATGCCCTTGGAGGTGAATACAACGTAAAAAATGTGGACCTGCCTTTCGGCATCTTGCCAAAGACAGAGAAAGGAAGACATTACGAAGGCTGGTATGTCGGTGGTGGTCTCACCTACGGATACCAATGGCTGCTGTCTGAGCACCTCAATCTCGAAGGATCCATCGGATTAGGATACATCTACAGCCCATACAAGCTCTACGGAAGATGTGAGAAATGTCTTGACAAGGACCACCGCAACTATGTAGGTCCAACTAAAGCCGCCCTCTCCCTGATATACGCATTCTAGGAACAATATCACCGAGATAGCGAAAAACAAAATCAAACCCTCTTTTACAAGATGAAGAATATGAAGAAAATGAAGCTTTATGCGGTCATTTCGCCCCTTTGCATTCTGTTTGCACAGAGCGCACTGACTGTCCAAGCCCAGAAGATAGATGATTCGCAGCTACGGTTGGCTGGAGGCAAGATTCTGATAGACAGCGTCTTGACACAGAAGAAGAGCGACAGTCTGAAGGTTGCTTTCCGACTCCATCTCGATAGTCTGCAGCTCAAATCAGAGCAACAGCTGGTTTTCACTCCGCTTATTGCCGGAGAAGATACCATTGCCCTGAATCCCATTATCATCAATGGCAAAAACCAGAACATCAGATACCTGCGCAAAAGCAGCAAACTGAAAAACAGCCAGGCAGTGGTAGTGAGACGCAGAAATGATACCGAGCAGCAGGTGCTCTTCTCGCAGACCCTTCCCTACAGGAAGTGGATGAAGGCTTTCAACCTCTCCATGACGGAAGACCTCTGCGGATGCGGCAACCTGATGGATCAGGATACCACCCAGATGGCGGTCATCAACCCAATACCCAAGATTGGTCGCGACCATTACGTGAAGCCAAAGGCTGAAGCCATCAAGGTGAGAGCCGAAAAAGGTGAAGCTTACCTGAGCTTCAAACTCAACAAGAGCGATATCCTCGCCGACTTCCGTGAGAATGCCACTGAGCTGAGAAAGATTACATCCACCATCGACCTCGTAAAGAACGACAAGGATGTGAGCATCACCAATATCGATATTCATGGCTATGCGTCGCCGGATGGTCCTTACGACAACAATGTGCGACTCGCCAACAACCGTGCGGCTGCCCTGCGCAATTATGTATGCAATCTCTACACCATCGATAAAAAGCTCTTCACCTATCACGCCACTCCGGAAGACTGGGAAGGATTCAAGAAGAAGGTGGGAGCCAGCAACTTAGCCGACAAGTCTGCCATCCTTGCCGTTGCCAACTCATCCTTGGCACCCGATGCAAAGGACCAGAAAATCAAGAAGCTTTATCCGGCTAGCTATCGCTACATCATGAGTGAGATTTATCCTCGTTTACGCCACAGCGACTATACGGTAACCTATACCGTCCGTCCTTTCGACATTGAAGAGGCAAAAGTAATCCTGAAGACTAAGCCTCAGCAGTTGTCATTACAGGAGATGTATCTGGTGGCACAGACCTATGAGCCTGGTTCTCCAGAGTTCAACGAGGTATTTGATATTGCCGTCCGTCTCTTCCCTGATGATGAGACAGCCAATCTCAATGCCGCCTGCACAGATTTGCAGAAGGGCGACCTCGTAACTGCCGAAAAGCATCTTGCCAAGGCAGGAAACTCAAAGGAGGCTGAACGCATCAGAAAAATCTACGAGGAAATGAAGGCGGAACAATAAAAGATATAACTAACAATAAAATCACATAGATTATGAGAATTAAACATTTCTTTGGATTGGCAGTTTTGGCTGCTATGACTGCTAGTTGCTCTAGCAACAACGAGTTAGTAAATGGTGGTAATGGTTCAGGTGAGAATGAATCAGGTGCAAGCTATGCATCTTTCTCTATCAACTTGCCTACAACAAGAGGTACACGTGCTGATAATCCAGAATTTAAGCCAGGAGAGACTAACGAGTACGATGTATTTAATGCTACTTTGCTGGTTTTCAAGGAGGGTACAACTGCCGGTGAAGGTAATTATACTCTTGCTGAGACTGTTGATTTGGGTTCAATGGAACCATGGAAGAACCCAAGTGAAACTGGTGTAACTACCCAAGCCAAGATTACAGCAAAGCTTTCTAATGTCGATAAGTCTGGCAATTACTTCGCATTGGTACTTTTGAACAATGGTTCTGGTACAGATGCAAAGGTTACTTTGCCATCAGTGGGTGATACGTTCTCTGCTTGGAATGTAGCAACTAAAGCTAATGCTACCAATTTTACAGATACCAAAAAGGGATTCTATATGGCTAATGCTCCTCTGTACAATGCTGCCGATAAGAGCGTAACAACTTTAGTTGCTATCGACAAGAACAAGATTTTCCCTACAGAGGCTCAAGCATCTTCTGGCGAAGCTGCTGCTGACATCTACGTAGAGCGTGGTCTTGCTAAAGTTACATTGACTGCTGCCACTAAGGAAGAAAAACCTGTAGCTACTAGTAGTTCATATGCAGGCGATGAGGTTACAATCAAGAACTGGGCTTTGGATGTTACCAACCTGAAGACCTTCCCTATTCACAATGTTGATGGTTTGACCGAAGACTACGCTGCTATTTGGAATAACGATGCTCCAACAACACCAGGAGCATCTAATAAGCGTTTCGTAGATAACAATGAGTTAACAAAAGCTAAACGTGTATATTGGGGTATAGATCCTAATTATAAGAATAATGATTTATGCACGGAAGACGCAGATGGCACTACTGCTAGAAAGAAAGAGTTCAACTATGTTAAAGCAAATACAGAAGTAACAAAAGACCCAACTAAACCATTGTACTGCCTCGAGAATACTTTCAACCTCGAGAATATGAAGCAGGGACAGACCACTCGCGTCATTTTCAAGGCTAGCTATACTCCAAAAGACTTTACTGCAGCAGATGGTAAGACCTTCTTCAAGGTCGGTACAAGCGTCGCACTTTGGAGCCAGAAAAATCTTGAGGATCACATCAAGGCTGCAGTTACTAAGGTTGTTCCAACCGCAACAACAGCTAATACAACCATCAACCTGGCCGCAACAGGTAATGATATAACAGCTGCTGGAAATCACGTTATTGAAGCATCAAACATTACTGTAACAGGACATACTGTTACAGATGCAGAAGTAAAAGCTGTCAACGACAAGGTGGGTCTCACCAAAGACGCAGGTATCAGCACTTACGCAAATGGAGTGTCTTACTATATCGCTCGCATCAAGCACTTCGGTGATGCCCTGACTCCTTGGAATTCTGGTGAGAGCTACAGAGACAACAATCTCAAATACTTAGGTCGTTATGGTATGCTCCGTAACAACTGGTATGAGTTGGATGTACAAAGCGTTAGCGGTCCTGGTTATCCTGACGTTCCAGATGTTAAGCCTAACACTCCAGATGATGAGGATGACATGTACATCAAGGTTAGCGTGAAGATCCTCGACTGGGCTAAGCGTTCACAGAGCGTAGATTTGTAATCGAGTATAACAACGAAAGGCGGAGCTTAGGCTCCCGCCTTCGTTAAAACATACGGGTTGTGTTTTCTGCTTCACCATAGTGGAAGCTAGAAACACAACCTGATATTCTGAAACATTATATTGATAATAACCAAAAAGCATCATGGCAAACAATAAGTTACATAGTTGGATCAAGAATATACGCATGGAATGGGGATTCGACAGCTTGGCTGCTATCAGCCGTACCGCTGCTTTCGGAACCATCGTCGCTCTCGGCAGTATGCTCAGCAGCTGCCACGACTTGATGCACGACGACCTCCCTCCTTGCGATATGGGAGTCGACTTGCAGTTCAAGTACGACAACAACGTCCAGCGCGCTGATATGTTCAACGATCATGTAGGCGGCGTCTGCGTGTTCGTCTTCAATGAGCAGGGCAACCTAGTGGCTCGCCAGGATGCAGCCAACGAGGGAAAATCCCGTCCCCTCAAAGACCCTAACTATGTCATGCGCATAGACTTGCAACCTGGCAAATACCGCTTCGCCACCTTCGCCTTCCAGAAGAAATACGAAGAGGCACTGTCACTGGCTGGTGCCAAATTCCACATCGAAGCTCCAGCAGCAGGAGAAAGCATCGAAAAACTCCGTGCCCGACTCGACAGAAATGCCGGAAAGGTAGAAAACCAGGCACTTCCGCTTGATACCCTCTGGCAGGGATTGAGCAACGAAACAGTAGAGGTGAAGGATCTTCAGATTACCCACCATACCATCAGTCTCATCAGAGACACCAAGCAGCTCACCATCAGTCTGCATCAGCTGGACGAACCAGCCGACATCCACGCCGAAGACTTCAGTTATCAGATAACTGATGCCAATGGCTACATCAATTACGACAATTCTCTCCTCCCAGACGAGGAGTTGACATACACCCCATACAAGACCTGGACCACCGAGTTCACCACTCCGGAGGGTACCGTACAGGAGCGTACCGCTCACGCCGCCCTGATGTTCTCCCGCCTCGTGTTGCATCCAGCAACCGAGAACGACAAGAATGCGATACTGAGCATCTGGAACAAGAAGACGGGCGAAGAAGTGGTCCGCATCAATCTAGCCGATTTTCTGGCACAGGGCCGTGGAGCATTCGAAGCACTGAACTATTCGGCACAGGAGTTCCTGGACAGAGAATACGACTATAAGCTGGACTTTTTCCTGAAAGGCGACAAGTGGCAATACGTTAAGTTGGGCATCTCCATCCTCGATTGGAGCAAGCGCATACAGCGAGCCGACTTATAATCTGATTCCACTTTGTCGAAATTAAACTATTGATATTAGTAAAGTAAAAGACAAAGTTATCATGAGAAGATTTCATATCTATATAGGTTTCATAGTTTGGTTGTTGACTAGTTTATTTGCAGTTAGTTGTACCGACGAGTTGGAGGGTAACGGATATACCCCCAACTCGTCAAGCAACCTGCACGTGCTGGTACCAACCGTGCTCAGTGCGAACGGCGATGATTTCAGTGGCAGTTCCTCTGAGGTTCCTACCTATAATGCTACAGTAGATGAATGCCAGATCAATGATCTTCGCCTCTATGCCTTTCCTGTAAATAATAACGGAAAGCTGGTAGCAGAGAATCTTCCTGCGCCATTGGCAAGCATGATGCTGGAGCCAAACGTTGCCAATTACCAGCTCACCATCGAGCCGGGCACTTACCATATCTATGTGGTTGCCAATATGAGTAATGTGTTGAAAGCCCAGAATCAGAATATTAAATCGGAAGAAGAACTCAAAAATATCGTGCTGAAATATTCTCCTTCAGGTGCTCAGCCAGGTATGCCTGTCTGCACGAATATTCCGATGATATATGAGCCAAAGGATATCAACGGCAAAACTACAGAAACAGAAATCAAGGCGACAGATAAATCAGCAACTGTTATCGCAAATCTGAAGTTCACCTGTGTCAAGGTAAAGTTGAATCTCATATTCGATCCTGCTGAAGCAACTGTATTCAGCGGCAAAAGTTTTTCAATCAAGAATATTCTTGCGCAGCAGTTATCTCCAAGCACTTCTCTCTGCAGGGACGGAAAATTCAGCCAGTCTGAAGTTCGTAAAGAATATGCAGAAGGCTTTGAGAGTAAACAATATGATGCTACCAATAACAAAAATGGCCTTTACTATCAAGATGGCGAATGGACACAAGAGAATGCTAATGCAAATATAAACGACAAAGATGTAATCACCCTCAACGAAGGAGCCAAAGGCTCTGCCAATCCAACAGATGCCACAGCCAAATGGCTTTTCCAGGGTACATACTATTTGCCGGAGAGATACATCGCCAATGCTTCCGAGCAGTCACGACTGGCTATTGAAGGAAGCATCGATGGAAATATCGACAACAAGTATATCATTCCGTTAGGTCACAAGCAGAATGAAAGCTCTACTACAGAGCTTCCAACCTTCCCTCGTGGCACCTACTACGAGATTATCGGCAACATCAAGAGTCTGGGAAATACCACTCTCGACGGCAAGACCTTCATCAAGCCTTGGGAGCCAATGAGCATTGATGCCGACTTCAGCCACACCACGCTGTGGTTAGACAAGACAAAAGCCAAGTTAACTTCGCTCACCAACGACTCAATCTTCTACAAGACCAACGCTGCCGCCGTGGATTTTGGCTGCGACAAGAAAATCAGTGTCGCTGGAAAGGACAAGGACTTTATCATTGCCGCAAAGAAGTATAGTGACCGTATCATATTCACCATCAATCCTGCGATTCCTTATACCGCTTATTCGGCAACAGAAAAGGAAGGCAAGGCTAAGATTTGGGTAAAAGCCAACAACTTGATAAAGTATCTGGATGTGGAATACAATATTCAGCCTCTTTTCGAGGTTGATCCCCTGGAGACAACCATTTTTTATGAGGCTGGTGCTGAAACTAACACAAAGAAGTTTACATGGGTTACCAACTTGGGAGGTATTGTGATTGATAAGGACTATTCAATTGTCGGTTCTTCAAAAATCACCATCAAGCTAGAAAATTCTTATACTGATGCAAAGGGTACAATCTCTGTGAAGGCAGAAAATGACCCTACAACCACTGTCGAGCATTACTTTAAGGCTCATTCTAAAGAGCCGGTTGACGGTAAGTATATAGAGCGTACTATCAAGGTGGTTGTAAAACCTCCATTCGGTGATTACTATATCTATTTCCGTGCTATCAATGACAGAAAATACAATGATGCTAAATATGAGGGGACTCTTGACGAAAATGTAACTGTGTCGGGAGGTAACTATAATTGGAATGACGGTTGGTTACAGGATAAAGGGAGCAATGCCATTAATGTAGATCACCATAATTTATATATGTATTATCAATATGGTGAAAGTGGTGGTACTGATAATATACCTAAGGAGAATGTATGGTATTTTACCGGCTATTATACGAATCCAGGAGGGAACGGTCCTGCTGGGCGAAACAGCCGTATGACTGGGGCCGCAAATAATCCGGGATGGTATTATTACAAAATACCAAAAGATGCTAAGGGACATAATAATCATAACAAAGCAGATAGGGAAATCAAGCCAGGTGAGACTTTGATGATTTTCTACAGTTACAACAATGATGGTCCAGAGTACCACCGCTGTCCTCACCACATGGAACCAGGTATTCCTCTTTTCAACTACGAAGACCATGAGGGATGGATACTCTATGACCCGACATCAGACCCTACATACCGCATCTTCGACGAAAGACCGGAAGTAGAGAATGTGACATATACAGTGTATTCTCCATATGAAATCAAGAGATGGTCTTGTAACTTTGGAATTTCTAATAACGAATTGACAGGACAATGGACACTTTACGATGAAGTAGGTAGTCGTACAGAATCGAACGGCTCCATGACTTTTTCTGAAGAAACAATTGGTGGTAAAAAATGGTATGTGACAAAGATTAAGTTGAAAGCCGTGAAAGGCTATCACGAGAAAATCATTTTGATTCAGAACAACTCTGGTGATACAAATGAGTCCAAAGTCCTTTTCGGAGGTAGAAGTTATGAGAAATATGGCGATACAGGATGGATTGAAAGAAAAGGTGGCGCAATTGTTGCATGGCATCCTGGAGTACCTAAGAGTGGTGATTGGACTGATGATAACGGAAATAAATAATGAGAATTAATATGAAAAAGATATTATCACTTTTGCTGACACTGTTAGTATTGAGCAGTTGCAGTGACTCTCTGAACGAGGACGGAGGCTCGGCACCTTCAGATGGGAGCCGACTGGAAGATGGTGGCATCACGCTCACCATCACACTTCCCGACTTTTCAAAAGAGGAACTGACAAGGGCTGGCGATACGGGATTGAAGAGTCTGAACGTAGTGGCTTACGATGATAAAGGAGTGTTCCTATCGAACCAAAGCGTTTCCGCTTACGAACTTGTGTCGGGCACCGACAACACTTACAAAGTGAAAGTGCCTGTCACGGACAAGGCTACAAAGATTCATCTGGTTGCCAATGCCGGCGATTTGTCAGATACTCAATGTCGGAGTGGTTTGGACAAGGCTGCCATTTCGGGAACAATCAACACAGAGAATCCTGTCTGCTGGGGAATGATCAGCGTGTCAGACTTGATGAAGGAAAATCCGGAAATCAGTCTGCTGCGCCAGTTTGCCAAGGTAAACGTCAAGTATGAGAAGACTACATCCAGTGATTTCAAAGACGACAATACGTTTGAATTGGAAAGCTTCCAGGTGTATGAAGCTGCAGACAAGGGAACCATAGCTCCCAAGGATTTTGACTATAATGCAGCAGCAGTCAATGTGCCAGATGATGCAAGCAAAGCTAATAGCGGATGGCAGACAGGCGAAACACCTTTCTATGAGACTGCCGCCGGTCAAGCCTATCTCATCGTGAAGGGTAAATATAATCGTGTGGAGTCTTACTATAAAGTATCCTTCCTTACCGACAACGACATGACAAAACCGATGGCACTGCTGCGCAACCATGCCTATACAGTAAAAATCACTCACGTGAACACCTATGGCTGGCCCACAGAAGCAGAGGCTATTAAAGACCCATATCCCGAGAACCGAATGAGGGTGGACGTAAAGGATGACAACCCATTAGTGACAGACATGATAGCCTGCAAGGACTATCATCTGGGAGTAAGCGACCAAGTAAGCGGCGCATGGGATGATGAGAATATTAACGCCACTATCGTTACAACTATCAAAAACGGCGAGACGCCGACTTTCTCTACGTCCGATGGCTGGATAAAAAAAGATGTTACGATCAATAAGACTGGCACTGTGCCGGACGGTCCAAACTCTACTATAGGTACGAAATATGAGATTTCGATTGCGGTAGAAAAAAATGAATACTCTGAGGAACCACGCACAGGAACGGTAATCGTGAAGTCGGGCGACTTGACCCGCACCATAACCGTGACCCAGAAAGGTAAGGACTTCAAGCGTTCTGACAGACCCGTAAAGCTTGTGACATCAAGCAAAGTGGGCACATTGGAAGAATATAATGACTATTTCAACAAATTCCTGCCAGATACTAAAGGTATCAGCCCGAAGGATATGCAGAACGATATTGTCAGAAACGATGGTCTGCACTTCGGGGTGGGAACCAACAAGTTCAGCTATTTGATTCCAAAGAAAACGGGTGATGCTGTGACTTATGGCGCAAACAGCGAATTGTTTAAGGTAGAGGAAGATGGAGCTAACTGGAAAGTGACGCTGGAAAGTGCCGCTGACAACTATGATATCTGGATAGGTGACTTCACCATCACCTATCAAGAGAGTGGACACAACATTGCTATCACGTATCCTGTTTATCATTGTGGAATCTTCCACAAGATAGATGCCACCGACAACCAACAACCGCCTTATGACGAAGATGATAAACAGCAAGATCCTGTCAAAGGACGTTTCTACTATGGTGTGGTGAAAGTGCAGGGAACAGGTGGCAAAACATATATCATGCTCGACCGCAACCTCGGAGCCTCCAGCGACAGATGCTATGCTCCGGGCACCAAGGCGCTTAAAGATAACAAAGGAGCCATTGGCGGATATTTCTATATTGCCAAAGAAAAGCAGAATCAGACAGATGCGGGTAATATCATCAATCATCTGCCTCAAGGTTTCACTATTCCCGAGAATAGTGTGTTCCAAGACATCATAGACGGCAGTAATCTGAAAGTGAAGACCCGCTACACCTTGTCGGGCGAGGCGTACAACAGTGTTGAGATAACAACAGACAATTCGGAGCTGCCCGTAATCTATTTGCCAGCCACAGGATATGTGGAGGGTGAGGCTTTCAGAAATGTTACTCATGTCAGCCTGTGGACACGCACGCTGCTCGCTGGCAGTCAGGGCTTCAGCCCTACGAGTACTGAGTATGGTTTCTGGTATCGCTATTTGGATGTATATGGTAAGATTTGCACCATGTCGAATCTCCGCTTCGTCAGCGGTAGTGCAGGTAAAAACACCGGGACTTACAGGGCCATGCCAATCCGCCTGGTACATGTTCTGTAATAAACATAAGATAAGTGATAAATACAATAACATCTTTTACTTATAATAAAGTTCAAAAACAGCTGTTTTAAAAAGAAGGGTTGGGTTTTCGTGAGAAAGTCCAGCCCTTCTTTTTGTCAGGATACTCCTGACAAGGGGTCAAGACGTCACTGAGAGGTCGTCATGATAGTACTGACGGATGGTAAAGACGCTTCCAGCGCTTATTGCCTCACTACGGCATTATATTGCCCTTTACCAGGGCAATATCTTGCCATTGCCAGGCACAAAACGATACGTCGGGAGAGAAAATCCCCACTCTCTTTTTTACTCTTCACTCTTCACCAAATCGCCTAAAACCCCAATAAACACAGGGGTTCCGAGAGGTGAAGAGTGGCGCACCACTCTTCACCACTCTTCACCCACTCTTCACCTGGATATTTTTTCATCGGATTACGCTGAGTTAACAGAGCATTCTTGCTCCACGGATTACGCCCGGATTCCGTCAGGCGTCTGTCTTCCGTCAGGCGTCTGTCTTCCGTCAGGCGTCTGTCTTCCGTGAGGCGTCCCAGCGGATTTGCAATTGTCTTCCGTGAGGCGTCCCAGCGGATTTGCAATTGTCTTCCGTGAGGCGTCCCAGCGGATTTGCAATTGTCTTCCGTGAGGCGTCCCAGCGGATTTGCAATTGTCTTCCGTGAGGCGTCCCA
>OIBO01000002.1_pt1 | contig 84937 bp, 69 predicted proteins | sample 1581071 | NCBI WGS metagenome assembly OIBO01 (sample SAMEA3882504, study PRJEB24775) | human gut metagenome | biome: human-associated habitat; feature: intestine environment; material: feces | place: Netherlands | collected 2009/2010 | reverse complement strand
AGTAACTGATAACCAGTAAACTTTCCTCATTCTTCTCTCAAACACTTTTTATATGTACTTTCTATATATAAAAACGCAAAGTAACTATCTGTAATTCCTTTCTTTACATCTTTTGCACGTGCTGTCTATACAAAGTTACAGGTAAATAGGGTACACGCAGATAATAAGTTCCGATTAAGAAGGTGAAATCTGTGGGATAAGATACTCCTCTTGATGTGTTAAAAACCGGAAATATCTTGGCTATTTCAGATATTTCCCTTATATTTGCAGCGTGTAAACAATAAAATAGGAGGATAAGATTATGTATATGACAAATTCTGTTGAAAGAAATAATACAGTTGTTCCATTTTGGAATGAGATAAAGAAATTGAGTAGGGAAGATAGAAGCAATCTTGTCGAACTCATCGAATTGTCTTTACAAGAAGATAATGATGACGATAAAAAGATGAAATCATTTATCGATAACTTAGACGAAACAGCAATGAAGGCCGCTGCTGATTTCGCCTATAAGGAGTCTTTGTCTCAGAAAACGATTCCTCATTCAGAAATTTTGAATGTCGTGAAGGAGGAATTAGGATGGAAATGAAAATCACCTGGTCAACATTGGCAAAGCAGCAATTGAAAGATATAGGTCAGTATGTTGCTGATAATTTTGGAGAACGTACTGCTAATAAATCTTTAGAGCGAATAGTGAAAAAGGTTAATGGCCTGTATGTATTTCCAGAAAGTGGTTCTTTTGATAAAAAATACTCGACAGATAGCTATACCGTACGACATTTAACTATTCACCCCAATGTTGTATATTATATTCAGTTTGCAAATCAGATTACAATAATGGCTGTAGCTCACGAGAAGCAATCTCCTAAAACGGTATCATCAATGATTACTCGCTTCATCGAGCATCATATGCCATAAAGTCTTCCGCTAGGCGACAAACAATCGCAACTCTGTTGCGTAAGCACTCTCAGCCAGCCCCTTGCGGGCACAGGCTCCGCTGGCTGACCAAAACTCTGGCAGAGCTATAGCGTCGCCAGCTACATCCCTTGCCCTTATGCTAAGGGCGAGGGCTTGGGAGTGGGATAAGGACCCCCTCTTCGCAAGAGGGGGATAGGGGAGTCGAAAAATCTGCGTCATCTGCGCAATCTGCGTGACAAGAAATTCTTCCTGATGTGTTAAAAACCAGAAATCCCTTGGCTATTTCAGATATTTCCCTTATATTTGCATTTGAAAATGAACTAAAGGAAAGAATTATGGGCAAAATCATTAATAAAACGATAACAAAGATAGTTACAGAAGAGGGTATCTCTCTTTTTCGTCGTGTAACTAAAGTTTTGATGCCAAATGGCAAGTATCGTTATCCTGTAGATTATTTTGATGCAACTCCTGGAGTTGTTAAGATTTCGAAAGAAGAAATGGATAAGGTAGCAATACCTGTTTACGAAAAGTTAATCTAATGGATCGATTGATGTCTGATGGGTATCCTTTTATCTTTCAGATGATAGATAAAAGTGAGAGTGATGAGTATCTGATTCAAACCTTGCAATATAGGTTTAAGTCAGACAAATCTCATCATGCCTATATCGTAAGAGTTGAATGTTATAAGAAACATGCTTATTGCGTTAAGTTCTTTGATAAGGCAAATATCAACAGTAAGAACAAGTTTAGTCTTCGTTCTAATACATTTGAGGCGAGAACGATCCTCTATACAATGTTTCACATAATGTTAGATGTATTAAAGCGAGACGAGTATGCTTCTTTCTTTTTTATTGGAGCAGAAGATGAAAAGGATCAAGATGGAATGGTATCTCGTCGTTTTCGCTTGTATCGTCGTTTCGTGCTTTCAACGGTATCTGATGACAAGTTCGAGCATTTTAGAAGAAATGATTTATCCTTATATATACTTGTAAATAAGAGATATGTAGAAGATACTGCTTCTTATGCTGCTGAGTTAGCAAGCATTGTACAAAAAATGATGCGCTAGCCGACACCACTCGCAATTCTGTTGCGTGAAAAATCTGTGTTCATCTGTGCAATCTGTGAGACAATGTTAAAAAAAAGAAATCCCTTGGCAAATTCAGATATTTCCCTTATATTTGCACCATGTAAGGTACTAAATATTAGAATTATGAGAACGTTCAATTATAATGAAATGCCTCATGAAGTTTTAGAAATGGCTTCAGAGTACGCCATTAAGGAAAGTCGTTCGGGAAGAGGCCTATCACATTCTCAGGCAATGGAAAAGATTAAGGAGCAAAGAGGATGGAGAAATCATTAATATTATGGTGATAGCTCATTACAGGCAGTCAACTGTCACTGTTGCAAAAATGATTAATCGCTTCATCGAGCATCATACGAAATAAAGTCATCTGTCAGATGTTAAACTCTCACAAATCGCCATTCCACCCCTGGCGGTCCCATCCCGCACAACCTGGCGCAGGGCTTTGATGCCCCGCCAACCATAAAGCGTAGCGGTTCGAGCACCGAGTAGGGCGGTTTTCCTCTTCTTCCCTGAGGTTTCTGTCCCCCGCAAACGGGGGAACCGAAGGGGGTGTAAAGACCATTGAAGAAGACCGAGATGAGAGGTGGAGCCTTCTTTAATGGTAAAGAAGGTTTCTGTCCCCTACAAGGGGAACCGAAGGGGTCGTAAAGACTATTGAAGGATGATTTTAGAACAAATCTCTTTGCAGGAGAGACGGAGAGGTAGAAAAAACTCTTATAATATCAAATTCAGACTATTTTTTACTCAATCAATATCCAGGTAAGAATCCCCTAAAGGCGATTCTTATCTGGCAGGGACTCTATGTCCTTCATTTCCGATACGAACCAATTATATTGTTAGAAATAACGAAAAAATATATATAACGAGAAGTAGCTTAGTAGTGTGGGCGCTACATAATCACCCACAACGCATCCTGCAGTTCTCTTTCGGAAACTGACCCACCGAAAGAGGCTCAGGATGCTTATTATTCAAGAACTTAAAACAATGCGTGATTTTAATCAATTAAAAATTGCCGTAGCCGGAACCGGTTACGTAGGACTCAGTATTGCTACGCTTTTATCCCAACATCATGAGGTAACAGCAGTAGATGTAATTCCCGAGAAAGTAGATAAACTGAATCATCATATATCACCGATACAAGATGAGTATATCGAAAAATATCTGGCAGAGAAACCTCTGCATCTCACAGCAACCTTGGACGGCAAGTCAGCTTATAAAGATGCAGACTTCGTAGTCATTGCAGCACCAACGAACTACGACCCAGTGAAGAACTTCTTCGACACCACTCATGTAGAAGAAGTTATCGACTTGGTCCTGGAGGTGAATCCCGATGCAGTGATGGTAATCAAGAGTACCATCCCTGTAGGTTACACCCGAAGCCTATATCAGAAGTATGCCAAGAAGGGAGTGAAGCAATTCAATCTCCTTTTCTCCCCGGAGTTCCTCCGAGAGAGCAAGGCACTCTATGATAATCTCTATCCAAGCCGTATCATCGTAGGCTATCCTAAGCTGATAGATCGTCCTGAGTTCGCAGAAGAAAATGAGGCAATCTTGAAGGTTACTGATGTAGAAAAGTTGAAAGAAGCAGCCAAGACGTTTGCCGCTTTGCTCCAGGAAGGAGCCATTAAGGAAAATATCGATACGCTCTTTATGGGCATGAAGGAAGCAGAAGCCGTCAAGCTCTTCGCCAACACCTATCTTGCCCTAAGAGTAAGCTATTTCAATGAATTGGATACATACGCAGAGGTCAAGGGCTTGGATACCAAGGCAATCATTGATGGCATAGGCCTTGACCCACGTATCGGAACCCATTATAACAACCCAAGTTTCGGATATGGTGGTTACTGTCTCCCAAAGGATACCAAGCAGCTCCTGGCAAACTATGCCGATGTTCCGGAGAATCTGATAGAAGCAATTGTTGAGAGTAACCGTACAAGAAAAGATTATATTGCAGATGCCGTGCTCAGAAAGGCTGGTTATTATAATGAGAATAGTAGCTATGATGCAAGCAAGGAGCACAACTGTGTGATAGGAGTTTATCGCTTGACGATGAAAAGTAACAGCGATAACTTCCGTCAGTCTGCCATCCAGGGGATTATGAAGCGAATCAAGGCAAAGGGTGCAGAGGTAATCATCTACGAGCCAACCCTGGAGGATGGCAGCACCTTCTTTGGCAGCAAGGTGGTGAACGACATGGATACTTTCAAGGCACAGAGCCAAGCCATCATAGCCAACCGTTATGATGCTTGTTTGGATGATGTAAAAGATAAGGTATATACAAGAGATATATTTAGAAGAGACTAGTTATGGTAGATTATAATATTAGTCTAGATGGTAAGACCATCTTGGTGACAGGTGCGGCAGGATTCATCGGCAGTAATCTTGTAAAGCGCCTTTTTAACGATGCTAAAAACATCAAGGTAATCGGTATTGATAGCATTACGGATTATTATGATGTGAACATCAAGTATGAGCGATTGAAGGAGATAGAAGCTTTAGGTAAGGATTGGACCTTCGTTCATGACTCCATTGCCAACAAGGAAGCTGTAGAGAAGATTTTCTCTGAAAATAAAATCTCTGTAGTAGTTAACTTAGCAGCTCAGGCAGGTGTGCGCTATAGCATCACCAATCCAGATGCTTATATCCAGAGCAATCTGATAGGATTCTATAACATCCTGGAGGCTTGCCGCCATCACGAGGTAGAGCATCTGGTTTATGCTTCTTCATCATCTGTTTATGGAAGCAACAAAAAAGTTCCTTATTCTACTGATGATAAAGTAGATAACCCTGTAAGTCTGTATGCAGCTACCAAGAAGAGCAACGAGCTGATGGCTCATGCTTACTCTAAGCTTTATAATATCCCAAGCACTGGTTTGCGTTTCTTTACGGTATATGGTCCTGCTGGTCGTCCTGATATGGCATATTTCGGTTTTACCAATAAACTGGTAAAAGGTGAAACCATCAAGATTTTCAATTATGGTAATTGCAAGCGTGATTTTACCTATATTGATGATATTGTAGAGGGTATCGTAAGAGTGATGCAGCATGCGCCTGAGAAGCGAGTAGGCGAGGACGGCTTGCCAATCCCTCCATATAAGGTATATAATATAGGTAACAGCCATCCTGAAAATCTTTTAGATTTCGTTACTATCCTGCAAGAGGAGCTAATCCGTTCCAGTGTTCTCCCCGAAGACTACGACTTCGAGGCGCATAAGGAGTTGGTACCAATGCAGCCAGGCGATGTTCCAGTTACCTATGCTGACACTACACCATTGGAGCATGACTTTGGGTATAAGCCAGATACCTCGCTGAGGGTCGGGCTGAGAAAGTTTGCAGAATGGTATAAGGGATATGCTTCTATCCTTGATTGAAGGAATCTTTCTAAATGTTAAAACGTAGACAAAATTTGGTGTTTTCAAAATATTTTCATATTTTTGCACAAAAATGTGAAGGTTATGGAATACCAAGATAAGGCAATGCCGATTGAGGCAAAGGATGTCGCTTCTGACAATGATGTAGTTGAACAGGAGAACTTGTTGGGTGATGGTTCTATAGAAGAAACTATCACCAAGCCTTTTGATCCCAATAGTATCGATGTAGATATCGCTACCGTAAATTTAGGATTGTTGATAAATCAGTTGAAAAATGATGAAATAGACTTAACTCCTGATTTCCAACGAGCTAGCGATATATGGAGCCCGACAAAGAAAAGCCGTTTGATTGAGTCTGTGTTGTTAGGGCTTCCCCTTCCTTCTTTTTATTTTAGCGAGGATAGATATAGTCAGAAACTTTCTGTTATAGATGGTTTGCAAAGATTGTGTGCTATCAAGGACTTTGTGATATTTAAGACATTAAAGTTGGAAAACCTTCAGTTCTTGCATACTTTTGAGGGAAAAAGGTATGATGACTTGGGACGTCCTGAGAAACGAAGGATCAATGCCCTTAAAATTACGATGAATACACTTCGAAAGACAACACCTAATGAAGTCAAATTTATTATATTCCAAAGGGTAAATACAGCAGGTGAACCGCTTAAACCCCAAGAAATGAGACATGCCTTGAATCAAGGACCAGCCGCATTGTTTATCAAGAAGTTGGCGGAAAACGAATATTTCAGGAAGGCAACCAATTATAGCATCCAAAGTCTGCGTATGGAAGATCGTGATTTTGCCAATCGCTTTGTGGCATTCTATATAGGATATAAATGCTATTCTGGCGAGCTTGATAATTTCATGAATACTCAGATGGGTAGGCTAAACCAAATGACGGCAGATGAAAGAAACAAAATTTATATGGCTTTTGACAAGTCAATGAAATGTTGCTATCAAATTTTCCAAGAAGATGCTTTCCGTAAGCGTTTGGATATACATGATCGTAGAAAGCCAATTTCCAAATCTGTTTTCGACTCGTTGAGCGTGAATATAGCATGGTTGACTGATGAAGAACGAAATGAGTTAGTGAAGTCAGCTTCTCAAGTCAAAGCAGAGTTTATAAAACTTTGTCATGAAGATAAGTTTATGAAAGCTGTTACGACAGGCACAGGTAAGAAATACAGTGTGGTGGCTCGTTTTAGCACAGTGAAAGAAATGTTGTTTGATATAATTAATAAACAATGATAAAGAAAATTTCCTTGAGCAATTTTAAATTGCATGATGATACAGAAATAAATATGGGAGGTCTAACTGTTCTCACAGGCATGAATGGTATGGGTAAGTCTTCCATCATACAAGCATTGCTCTTGTTGCGACAGTCCTATTTCTCAAATGATTTGGAAAATGGATTGAATCTTCGAGGGGATTTTTGCGATTTGGGTATTTCGGGTGAGTTGGCTTGCCAAAGTTCTGATAAGCATGATTTAAAAATTGATATGGATTTTTCTAATCAAGCACCTTTGAGTTATAGCTTTTTATACCCAGATGACATTATGGATACGCTTCTCCCTGCAAGTGAAAAGAATGTTTCCTGCAGAGAAAAATTGGCAGGCTATTCTTTGTTTAATGAGAACTTTCAGTATATCAGCGCTTTCCGTTTTGGACCGAAGAAAAGCTATAATCGAGATACATCCTTGGTTGTTTCCAAAAAGCAAATATCCAAGATGATGGGGCAATGTGAATATACCATTCATTTCTTGGAGCAATATAAAAATCAACCCATTCAAACCAAAGAGTTAGCTATCCTTGACGAATCTGACATCACTCCAGACTTAAGATTGGGTGAGCAAGTTGGACGATGGTTGAGGGAGATTTCTCCATTTATCAAAATAGATGTAAAGCAAGAAGGTGAAGATTTTAAGTTGAACTATAAGTTTGATAGGCAGGACAACTTGATAACAGAGTCAATGAGTGCAATGAATACAGGCTTTGGAATTACCTATGTTTTACCTATTTTGGTGGCAGTGTTGAGTGCAAAGAAAGATGCCTTGATATTGATTGAAAATCCTGAAGCTCACATTCATCCCAAAGGACAAGCTGTATTGATGAAACTTATAGCCATGGCTGTGCATGCGGGTATTCAAGTGGTGATAGAGACTCATAGTGATCATATTGTTAATGGAAGTTTGGTTGCCGTGAATCAAGACTTGATAAATAAAGAAGAATTATCTCTTTATTTCTTCGACCGTGATGAGCATAAGCATGTAGCTAAAGCTCATCAGCTGCATGTAGAGGAAGACGGGCATATTCATCCAGCTCCCCCTATGAACTTCTTTGACCAGATAGAAATTGATTTGAGAACTTTAGCAGGATTCTGATATGGAACATGTGGAAATATTCTTGTTGCTTCCTGTATATGTGGAGGCAGAAGACCAACCCGGATACTTGAAAAGGATAGAGCTTTTGGGTAATAAGGAGTATCATGAGTATATTGATGCAATCAATAGAATTAAGTCTTTTTTCTGTTATGAGAGCTTCTGTGGTTATTATGACTCGCAGAATGTTAAGGCCTTTATGATTCCAATTGATACATTGCAGGATTGTTATCCTCGTATATCGGTATTGCTAAGGATGGCTATGGTGAACTGGGGAAGTGATTGGCATAAAAAGAAGAACATAACAGAATCTGACGAAGTGAGATATTTCCACGAGGCGATTAAGGGAGATACTTTATGTGAGATGGCAAAGCGTCAAGTTAAAGATACAGACTGTAGCTTTTTACTTATGGATTGTAATGCTTTTTCTCATAAATCAGATAAGCGGAAAATCGAGTTTAATGGGAAAACTTTGATTGTCAGTACTTGTGAGATGAAAGAAACGGACTTGGCGAAATGGTTTTCGCATAATCGTAAGCCAGAACGTGTTTTCCATTTAAATCCAAAGCATGGAGAGAACGGAAAGGGTGCCTATCCTGAAAATAAAGGTGACGAAGTCTCTCTGTTACTTTGCTCTAAAGATGAAGCAAGAGAGTTGCTGATGAAGGCTATTGGTGAAGATGAGGAGTGCAAGTCTCTTTATTATTATGACGAGAATAATGATAAGTTTATCGAGTTCAAGTGTGAGGGAGGAAAAGTCTATCACGGTTTTCACATCAAAAAGGAACAGGATGATTTTCGTGTTCCTGCTAAAGTCAAAAAGAAGATAGAGCTTTTACTAAATAAAAAGTAAGCATTCAACCTAGCATTGCAAGGGATAATATAAATTTTCCCTTGCGATGTAGATAAAACCTATTTTATATCCAAAATTGTCCGTTTTATTTATTAACACTGTTTCCCCAGTAGACACTAGGGAATGGAGGTGTTTTGTCATAGGGTTGGATGCCCATGAATGTTGTTGCCTTAATGTTTCCTATCATGAAAAGCTATCTTGAAAGGTATGTATATAAATAAATAAATACTAATGGGAACGGTTAAAAAAATTTTTAATTTGATTTTTCATAACCCACGTGTGTTGGGCATAATTGGATTGCAGAAGATCTCTTGTCTAGTCTCAGATAAGCCATACCTAGAGATGATGTATTGGCTGAATATGGGAAAGAAACTGAATCTTAAAAATCCAGTCACCTTCAATGAGAAGTTGCAGTGGCTGAAGCTATATAACCACAACCCGGAATATACCGTGATGGTGGATAAGGTAAAGGCTAAGGAGTATGTTGCCAAGTTGATAGGCGAGGAGCACATCATCCCTACGCTGGGTGTATGGGATGATCCTGATGACATCGACTTCGATGCACTGCCTAATCAGTTTGTACTGAAGTGCAATCATAATAGTGGTACTGGTATGTGCATTTGTCGTGATAAAAGCAAATTGGACATAGAAAAGGTGAAGGCAGAACTGCGCAAAGGTTTAAAGGAAAATTACTTTATGAGATGGCGTGAGTGGCCCTACAAGAATGTACCGAGAAAGATTCTGGCAGAGAAGTTTATGGTGGATACGGAACAGAATGTTGAAGCAATAATAAAAGGTAAACTTGAAGAATTGAATGATTATAAAATCTTCTGTTTTAATGGTGAGCCTAAAGTGTTATTTGTTGCCAGCGATCGTGCAAATAAGGTTTGTTTTGATTACTATGATATGAACTTAAAGCATTTAGACTTGAAGCAAGGTGGTGATAATTATCATGGTGAAGTAAAGTTGCCTAAGCATTTTGAGGAAATGAAACAGTTGGCTGCGAAGATATCCCAAGGCATCCCGCATGTAAGAACTGATTTCTACGAGATAAATGATGAGGTATATTTTGGTGAACTCACGTTCTTCGATTCTACAGGTATGGCTAAGTTTACGCCAGAGGAATGGGATGAAAAGCTAGGAAAACTCATCGTTTTACCTCCCCCATATTTAGGTTAACTGATCGTGTCTGAGAGGTATATTAGGACTCTGAACTAGGAAAAAAAGAAAGAAGAAGTATCTGAACTGACAGATAAGGCCAAAGGAGCGGGGCAAGAAGTTGGGAGATTTAATAACAATAGAACAATAAGAATAACAATAGAACAATAAGAAGATGAAACAAAGAACCATTTGGATAGATTATTGCAAGATATTGCTGATTTATTTCGTGATAGTAGCCCATAGCAATCAAATACCCAGGATAGCAGATATATTGATCTGTTCATTCCACATGCCTGCTTTTTTTATGATAAGTGGCTATTTGTACAAGTCCAATGATAACTTATGGAAGTCTATAAAGAAAAATGCGCTGCGCTTGCTAGTACCAGCACTCTTTTTTAGCTTCCTTTGTTCTTTGATAATGGACGTTGCCTTATATAAGAATGGAGAGTTAACCCTTGAAACGGGTCTGATAAAACCGATTATTGGCTTGATTTATTATGATTCAGAAATAGGAATGCCTGCTTGTGGCGTGATTTGGTTTTTGATCGTGCTCTTCCTTTCCAAGATAGCTCTCGATGCCTTGTTTAAATATTTTGGTGGCAAGGTGGTGGCAGGAATCATATTGGGAATAGTTGTTATTGCTTCGCTGATTAAGATTGGAAATTTCACCTATCTCTATTTGCTAGAACGAACCATGGTTTCCTTGCCTTTCGTCTATTGGGGATATCTGATGAGGAAATATCAAGTGCTAGAAAAAGTCTTGAGGTTAAAATGTAAGTATTTTGTTCTTTGGGGGGGGTATTTTAGTCTATTTGATTTTGTTCCCCATAAATGGTAGAGTGGGCATCCACTCTTTCGTCTTTGGATATAGCTTGTGGCTGTTTTATTTCATTGCCCTTTTGGCATCCCTACTCTTGTTTGGTTTTTCAATGATCGTTTGCCAGAAAGAAAGTAAGCTGATTATTTGGCTGTCTTCCAATACGATGACGATATTATGCCTGCACCGTGTGTTGTTGTGGGTGTCTTCTCATTTCCTGCATGAGGGTTTTAGCCAGAGTCTTATCGTACTGGTGCTGTTAATGCCCATCATTTGGGTGCTGAATAAGTTTTGCCCAGTATTGATAGGAAATAAAAAATAGATATTTATCTTTATGACATAATGAATGAAGAAATGGAAATTACTGATTCTAGAAACAAGGAAAGCTATCGCTTTTCCGTGTTTACTGCGACGTTCAATCGCGGGAATATGCTGAAAAACGTATACGAAGATTTGCTCAATCAAACCTACAAGGATTTTGAGTGGGTAATAGTGAATGATGGTTCGTCTGATAATACGGACGAGGTGATTAAGGGCTTCATAGCCGACAAGAAGATCGACATTCTCTATATCAAGAAGGAGAATGGAGGCAAGCATACGGCATGGCGTGCAGCCACCCCGTTGTTTCATGGTCTATATGAAATAGGGGCTGATGATGATGACCGCCATTCACCCCAGATGCTGGAAATCTTCGACAGAAACTGGCATATCCTAGAAACGGGGGGGCATAATCTGTATGACTCTTTTTGGGAGATCAGGGCTAGAGTGCAAGATGAAACCGGAAAATTGGTAGGCCCCAAGTTTGATAGCTACTTTGATTCCGACTACAACGAGTTTTGCTACAAATTGGGATATGGCACCTTGGAGTGCGACGGATGCCGAAAGGTTTCCGTGCTGCAAAAAGAAGCAGCCGTTCCCGACAATATACTCTTCGATAGCGAAATACAGAATTACAGCGAATGCTTGCGATGGTCGAAGGCGGCTCGCAAATACAAGACTCGCTATATTCCTGATGTAGTGAGAACATACGTATATACGCAAGTATCTTTGTGCCGACAGAAAGGAAACAAGAGAAAATACTACACGGGACTGGTGGAATCTATCTATCTCATCAATGAGCAGAAAGACTTGATGATGCGCTACAATAAGAAAACACTGATTATGAAATATTTAAACGTAGCCTATCAGGGTGTCAGACTGAAAAAGATTTTCTTATCCCCACTTCACCGTTTTATAGATAAGGTGTCTGTAATGTGTATGGTTCCCATAGCGGTAGCATTGTATGTAATTAGAAAATAAATAGTCTTTTCCTTTAAGAAAAAGGATGTAAAAATGAATTCAAATTTAGATAAGAATAAAAGAATAGCTAAAAATACATTGATGCTTTACATAAGAATGTTATTTCTTATGTTGGTAAATCTTTATACATCAAGAGTTGTTTTACAAGCTCTTGGTATTGAAGATTATGGAGTATATAATGCGGTTGCTGGGTTTATAGCCTTATTTTCAATGGTCTCTAATTCTATATCAGGTGCAATTAGCCGTTTTCTAACGTTTGTACTTGGTCTAGGAGATCAGATGAAGTTGAACAAGGTCTTCAGTACAGCATTGATTATCCAAATAACAATAGCATTAATAGTTGTCGCATTGGTTGAAATTGTAGGTGTATGGTTCTTGAATACACATATGACAATACCTGACAATAGAATTTTTGCAGCTAATTGTGTATTACAATTAACATTACTTACTTTCGTTTTTAATCTTTGGAGTACTCCTTACAATGCTGCTATTATTGCTCATGAAAAAATGAGTGCCTTTGCTTATATAGGTATATTTGATGGCTGCGCAAAACTATCAGTAGCTTTTTTAATTTGGGCTTCGCCTATAGATAATTTGATTTTCTATACGTTATTGATGAGCTTAATAGCATTGGCTACTAGGATTCTTTATACGCTATATTGTAAACGTAATTTTGAGGAATGCCATTTTAAATGGGTATTGGATAAAAACTTGTTTAAGGAAATGTTTAGCTTTGCAGGATGGAATTTTATTGGCTGTATATCGGGTGTTCTGTTAGGTCAAGGTATAAACTTATTATATAATGTTTATTTAGGTCCTGTTGTAAATGCAGCCCGTGGATTAGCATCTCAGGTTCAAGCTGCAGTAGGCCAGTTTTCTGATAATTTCTTCACTGCTGTACAACCGCAAATTACTAAATCTTTTGCAGGCAATCAATTGAGTGATGCGCATGCTTTAGTTTTTCGAAGTAGTCGTTTGGGGTTTTTGTTAATGATGGCATTGGTTATACCTATTGTTTCTGAGACAGAATATATTTTAGGCTTATGGTTAAAAGAAGTTCCTGAGCATACCGCTTCATTTATACAGATTATATTGTTGGATGGTTTGTTTTGTTCTTTTTCTCAGCCACTTATTAAAATGATGTTGGCAACAGGTAAGATTAAAAAATATCAGATTTTAGTGGGATCGGCTAACTTTATGAATTTTCCTGTGGCGTGGCTAGTTTTGTATTTCACAGGAAATCCTGAGTTTACTCAAATGACTTTATGGATCTTTTCGCTTATAGCTTTAATGCTTCGTCTTTTCATGTTAAAAGAAACAACCAATTTCCCAGTTGTAAAATTTATGAATAATACTGTTTTTCGTTGTATGGGAATATTTGTAGTCTGTATTTTGCCAGCGTTATTAATATCTTTTTCTATGGAAGATGGATTAGTTCGATTTCTCTTAAATATAGTTGTATCAGAAGTAATCATATTGCTTATTACATGTTCTTTTGGATTAAATCAGGGAGAACGTCAATTTGTATTTCAAAAAATTAATTATTTATTAAATAGAAAGAAATGAAATTAAAAAATATACCTACATATATTAAAGTCTTATGGGAATGGAAATGGGCATTCTTGCCAAGTATATATTTCAATTTCAGATACTTGCCTTTTAAACAAGCCATCAAATTACCTATTTGGATAAACAAGCCGCATCTGTATGCTATGAAAGGTAAAATTATAATAGATGCGCCTGTTATTAAAACTGGAATGATTCATTTAGGAGGCAATGGTGGACACATGTACCCAGATAATGGTATACATATCACACAATGGGGGGGTAAAATTATTTTTAAAGGAGGGTGCTATATTAATAATAATTCCTTTATAGTTCAAGGTGCTGATAGTACTATTATTTTTGGTGAAGATTTTGTAGCTTCTACATCAGTGAAAATAATTTCGTTTAAACATATTGAATTTGGTGCTCATGTAAGTGTTGGATGGGATGTTTTGTTTATGGATTCAAATTTTCATCCTCTTTATGATATGGAAAAACAAAAGTTCAAACGAGCTTATGGACCAATTAAAATTGGTGAGTATAACTGGTTTGCTTCTCAATGTAAGGTGATGCATTCTGTTACAACACCAGAGAGGTGTATCTTTGGAATGGGTTCTGTACTAACGAGAGGTGCTAAATATGAATCTTATTGTGTTCATGGTGGGTCGCCAATTCGGGTTCTATCACGTAATGTAATGAGAGTTTACGGTCAGGACAGAATTACTGATTATAATGAATATTAATTTATGAGAATTCAAAAACATAAAGATGATTGTTGTGGTTGTACAGCTTGTGCAAGTATATGTCCACGGCAAGCTATAACAATGAAACCAGATGCATTGGGATTCTTGTATCCAGAAGTGGATGATTCCTTATGTATTGATTGTGGAAGATGCGTGAAGGTGTGTTCGTTTAAAAAAGAATACGATACACCTTTTAGACTTGATGAGATAAAGGCATATGCCGGACGACATAAGGATTTAAAGCAAGTGGATAAATCTCAATCCGGTGCTGCTTTCGTTGTATTATCAGACTATATATTAGCCCAAGGAGGTGTTGTGTATGGAGTGGGTTATAAAGATAAGTTTAGACCTGTCTATAAAAGGGCAACTACAGTAGAAGAACGTGATGAGTTTAGGGGAAGCAAGTATGTACAAAGTGATATGACGGGAATTATCCCACAGATAAAACAGGATTTAAAAGATGGTAAGTTGGTTATGTTTACTGGAACAGCTTGCCAAGTATCTGCGGTTTCCTCATACTTTGGTAAGAGTTTGCTACGTGAGCGCTTGTTTCTAATGGATATTGTATGCCATGGAGTTGCTGCCCCCTATGTTTGGAGAGATTATATTGATTTTTTGGAAAGTAATGGACAAAAACTGACTTCTGTTAATTTCAGAGATAAAAGATATGGTGGTTGGCATTATGGTGAAGAAACGTTCACTTATGAAAATGGATGTACCCTGTTTTACCATTATCATTTTTATTCTCTCATCAATTTACGGTATTCTTGTTACCAATGTCCATACACTAATTATAAGAGAACATCTGATATTACAGTAGCTGATTTTTGGGGTATTGAAAATTCGTGTGCTGTAGATTTAGGTGTTGATAACAAAGGATGCTCACTGTTCTTAGTTAATACAGATAAGGGTGTAATTTGGTTTGATAAAGCTAAAGACACATTAGAATATCTGCCAGTACCAATAGAACAGACTTCTCAATTACATTTGCGTGTGCCTTCAGAAATGCATAAGCATAGGGCAAAATTTGAACATGATTATGCGACGAAAGGATTTGCTTATGTTAGGAAGAAATATGGTGAGGTCGGTATTAATTATTACAAAGCTATGCTTAAGCGAAAAATTGTAAAATGGGTATATCCTTTAGCTAAACCCATTTTGGAGGTTTTACGAAACAAGTAACTAATTTTAATTTTTGATAATGAAAATATCATTGATGACTATATGGCACTGTGGTAACTATGGAGCAGAAATGCAAACATACGCAACAGTGAAAGCTTTACGTAAGCTTGGACATGATGTAGAGGTTCTTGATTTTCGATTATTCGAATCTAATCATTCTTTACGTTCTATTGTTGGAAGGTTCTTAAATGCGATAACACCTGCACAGAGAACTTTTGAAAAGTTTTGGAAGAAATATATAAAAAATATATCCTGTCATTACCACAATGTGGCTGAATTAAGAAATAATCCTCCTAAGTCTGATGTTTATTTGGTGGGTAGCGATCAAGTTTGGAACGAGGATATTACTGGTGATAGAAGTGCTGCTTATCTATTAGACTTTGGAGGTGAGAATGTGAAGAGAATATCGTATGCGTCTAGTATTGGTGTAAGCGAATGGAACTTTTCACAATCTTATACAGAAATGGCTTCTAAGCAATTCAAAAAGTTCGTAGCGTTGAGTTGTAGAGAGATAACAGGAGCAAATGTATTATCCCAAAAGTTCAAACTAAATGTTAAGCAAGTTTTAGACCCAACATTGCTGCATCAGGACTATAAAGAAATAACAGGTTTTATTCAAGAAACCAAAAATCTTGTTTTTTATCCTTTGTCGGTAGGTGATACTTCTGCTGTCTCTTTTTGCAAGGAATTGGCAACAAAATTGAATCTGAAGTATTTAAATGCAAATCCTTATACTTTTATTCCTTTTTTGCCTATAATATGGAAGCGTAATTCTATAGCTCAATGGATGAGCGCAATTGGGGGTGCTTCTTTGGTTGTAACTGGCTCTTTTCATGGATTAGCCTTTAGTCTTATCTATCATCGTCAGTTTATATTGATTAATGATAATAAGCAAGGACGAAATTCTAGAATGATGGATTTGCTGAATTATCTAGGATTAGAGCATCGATTGTTTAGAACAACAGAGGAGGCGATGGCTAGCAGAGTATGGGAGGATACTATTGATTATCAATTGATAGATGAAAAATTGAATCAAGCAAGAAATGAATCTTGGAATTATCTAAAACAAAGTTTATCATGAATATAGCGTTTTTGTGGAATTGGCCTGTTAATGAGTTTACTGGTGGAGTTGGTGTTGTGACTAAGGTGTTGGCAAAAGAAATGCAAAACCGTGGACATCGAGTTATCTTCATTGCACCTGTAACACAAGAAGAAAAGTCTAGGAATGCCAGATTGTTAGAGAGCATAGGTTTGAATCAGGATACCTATCCTTATGTTGCTCCTCAATACTATGTTGATGCAAGTATGGAACTCGAACTCGTTGTTACTGAAACAACAAAAATCTTAGAGCAAAATAAGATTGATATGGTTATAGCTCAAGATTTAGATCCTCTAGAGATAGATATTGTGACTAAATTACCTGATGGATATGTTAAAATTATAACGAAGCACAGTCAGCCATTTGAAGCATATGAATTTACAAGAAATGTATTTAAGGGTTATCAGGCAAAAACGTTGAGCAGAAAAATATGGAAAAATGTAGTTTTAGCTTGTCCGTACTTGGGACAAATGAGACAAAAACAGTTAAATGAAAGACTATATAAGAAGGCAACTTCTTTTGCTGATAGATTATGTTTGTTGTCGAGTGGCTTCGTAACAAGATTGCTAAGTTTTATGCCCCATCTGGATAAACGAAAGATATGCTACATAAATAATCCCAATACATTTTCGACTAATGTTGAAGATGTGCATCATAAAGAAAATCTTGTTATCATTGTATGTCGCTTAGTTGAATCAACAAAGAATGTTACTGACTTTATGAGGGCTTGGAAAATGATAGAACAATATCATCCAGATTGGAAAGCTGAGATAGTGGGTGATGGCAAAGATATGCAGCTGTTAAAAAACAGATGCAAGAATCTAGGTCTTCGATCTCTATCCTTTGTTGGTTATCAAAGTAATGTTATCAATTATTACCAAAGAGCTAAAATGATATGCGTCACTTCCTGGTATGAAGGATGGCCAATGGTAATAGTAGAAGGTATGGCCAATGGATGTGTACCTATCGTGTATGATACGTATGAGTCGATTAGAGATATCTTTGATGATGGTGTAAGTGGTTTGATTGTTGAATCATGCACACCTGCTGAACTCTTCAATAAACTGAATATGCTGATGACGAACTCAGAAAAATATAAAAGTCTGAGTAATCATGCGATAGAGAAGGTTCAGCAGTTTACTCCAAGCAATATCGTTGATGATTGGGAACAATTATATCAAGAAATAAAGGAAGAAAAATATGTGTAATGAAACTGATTTTTCGGAATATATACCAAATGATAACTCGTTGAAATGGTATCAATTGGAACCAAATGATGCCAAAGAACTAGTTATAAAATTGGTATTGTTTGTTATCTGTCCATTTGCAGCCTTTCTAGGCTCTTTGTTAAGACCAACAAGCAAATCCTCCTTTGTGATATATTTCTTGTTTGGTATTCTCTTTTGTTGGCATATGGATCCTGCCGGATTAACAGAATATGACGATTACATGGGAATTAGAGATGAATTTCTTGCATACAAATATTCTATGGCAGATTTTTTAGAGAAGTTTGTCGGATATATTACTTTACAAGGAAAAGAAAGGGATTTGTATTCTGTATTTCTCAATGCCTTTACGCGAATATTTTCAAGTAATTTTCATTTGTACTTTGCGATAGCAAGTATTCCGTATTTGATATTTTCGTTAGCTTCGGTAAGAAAACTAACGGAGTCAGAAGAATTTCCAAGGTGTGGTATTTATGCGTTATTAATAATTCTCTTATTTGTGATACCACGTGATATTGTAACCGTTCAAAATCCTAGATACACGACAGCTGTTTGGATTAGTATGTGGGGGTTCTTGAATTACTTTGATAGAAGTAAGAGTAATTGGAAATGGTATGCTATTCCTATTATATTATCAGTGGTTTTGCATACTGGTTTGTTGCCTATGGTGTTAGTGTTCCTAATGGCAATGATTGTACCACTTCCAGTAAAAAAAATAGAATTGATATTCTTTGTTTCTATTCCATTCTCTTTTTTCTCGTATGAATTGTTTGCAAGTATTAATTATTCATTTCTTCCTTCTTTTTTAAGTCATTGGATACAATCGTACTTAAGTGATGAAATGTATGCTAAATTAATTCTTAACAAAGGAAGATCCGGCTTCTTTTGGGTTACACAGTTATTTTCATATATTAGTTATCTGGTTTATTTTCTGATTCCAATCATGATGATGAAATATAAAGAACAGATTTTGGAAAATAGTGAAATAGGGAAATTATATCCATTTTGCATTTTATTATTTTCTATTACCAATTTTATTAGAATGTTGCCAACCATAGGTGTACGTTATTTTTTAACTATTCAGATTATGTCTGTTTATATGTTCTTCAAGGTTTTTTATCCAATGAAAAAAAACTATTTTTGGGTATTATTGTTTGCTTGGTCTTTTCCGATCTTCTTACGATGGTTTTATAGTGGTGCAGGTCTTCATCTTGTTCCTAAAAACATATACTTTGATAATTTGTTTTCTTTAGTTAATGATTACATATTGTAATAATAAATAATAGCAAAAAATGAAGAAAAAAATACTGTTGTTTATTGCTTCTGGGGGTGGTGGAGCAGAAAAAGTAAGTACGATTTATTCTCGGATTTTACATCGTGCAGGATTTCAAGTTAAGAATATTATTCTAGATTCTAATAATAAGGATATTTATAAATTCTTGCCTAAAGAGATAGAATATGAGGTGATTTCTGGAACTAGTCGTATAGCAAGATATTTAAAAATAGCTAAAACAATTTTTAGGGAAAATCCTGACATAGTTTTCTCTTCTGCTACAGCCTTGAGTGCTGTGCTGGTAATTGTGAGCATGATTAAAAGAAATACGAAGGTTATTACGAGACAATGTTTTACCCCAGGAACTAAAAGCAAATGGGTTGAAAGAACGATAGCTTTATTGTTTGATTGTGCTAAAGTTAATATCGCTCAGACTGTTGAGATGCGTGATGAAATGATCAGTCGTTATCATTTAAATCCAACCAAAGTCGTAGCTATTAATAATCCTTTGGATCTTGTTGATATTCATAAAAAAACTTCTGATATAAATAGGAAGCATAAGGTAGATTATTCTTATGTCACTGTTGGAAGAATTGATCCTCAAAAGGATTATATTACTCTAGTGAAGGCTTTTGCCTTAGTTGTAAAAGAAAAAGCTGAGGCGCATCTTACAATTATTGGATCTAAAAGATCTGAAAGTTATTATCAGCAGGTTATCGATGCTGTTGTTTCCTCTAAATTAGAAGGAAATATTTCTTTTGTTGATTATACTGATAATCCTTTTAAATATGAATTAGAAAGTAATTGCTTTGTTCTGTCATCTGTAACAGAGGGGTTGCCTAATGTTTTGTTAGAGGCTATGTTTTTAAATATCCCTTGTGTTGCAACTCGCAGTATTCCATTTATAGCATCTGTTATCAAACAAGGAGTAAATGGATATACGGTTGAAGTTGGTGATTATAAGGGATTGGCTGAAGCAATGTTGGCTGCACCTAATTTGTTAGGTAAAATTGCCAATAATGATTTTAATGACAATATTCAAAAACAGATAATTAATGTCTTTTCAAAATGAACATCTTATTCATCCTCCCGTCTTTGAAGAATAAAGGACCAGTAGTTGTAGGACATGACTTAGTAACTCTGTGTGTCAGCAATGGGCATTATTGTAAAGTAGTGTATTTTGATGGAGCAGAAGAATTGGAATTTCCTTGTGAAACAGAAAGAATATCTATGAAGCAGAAGATGGATTTCTCTCGATTTAATGTGGTGCACGCTCATGGCTTTCGCCCTCAGCTATATGTTACTTTACATAAGCCTTTATGGAGCCGGGTGAAGTTTGTGACAACCCTTCATAATTATGTTTTCAATGACTTTCGCTATGATTTCGGTAAGATTAAGGGCTTCCTCTATTCCTGGCTTCATCTGGTAACGTGTTTAAGATTTAATACCATTGTAACTTTGAGTTACGATGCAAGAAGTTATTATAGAAGATTCTTGCCTTTCAAACACTTTGAAGTGGCATATAATACCACTTGCTGTAATCATCATTGTGATTTAACGGAAGATGAAAGAAGGCAAGTTGTGGATTTTAAAGGTAACTCTTTTCTTTTAGGCACTTGTTGTGTATTAATTCCGTTAAAAAGGGTAGAAGTAATTATCAAGGCTTTACCTAACATAGGGAATGTGAAGTTTCTGATTGTGGGTGATGGAGAAGAAAAATCAAAACTAGTGCAATTAGCTAGAGATTTAGGGGTCCAGGATAGAGTTCTCTTTGTAGGAAAAAAGCCAAAAGGTTATCGCTACGCTAAGTATATCGATGCTTTTACTCTTACTAGTACAAGCGAGGGATTTCCACTTTCTCTTTTAGAGTCTGCATCCTATGGAACGCCTGCTATTACTTCAGATTTGCCTGTGTATCATGAGTTGTTTGATGAAAGTGAAATAGTGATACTTTCTAGTGTTATGGAAAAAGATGTAGTTAAAGCTATTGGCAAAATAATGGAGGGTAAGCAGCGTTTCTCTCTCAACATAAAAGAAAAATTTAATGAGGTATATGCTCCTGATAAATTTTATGAAAAATATATAGAAATTTATCAGATGTAGTTTAGATAATAATGGATACACAATATTCTGTTTTACTCTCCTTATATTATAAGGAGAAGCCTGAGTACCTAAGGAACTCGCTAGATTCTGTTTTTAATCAGACGCTAGTATCGGATGATGTGGTGCTGGTAGAAGATGGCAGACTAGGAGATGCTTTGGAGAGTGTAGTGAAGGAGTATGAGGTACGGTATCCTCAGCTCCATGTAGTAAGATTCGAAAAGAACCGAGGACTTGGCTTCGCACTGAATGATGGACTGACCTATTGCAAGCATGAGCTTGTGGCCCGTATGGATACCGATGATATTGCCAAGCCGCATCGTATGGAGAAGCAGTTTGTATTTATGAAGGCTCATCCAGAAATCGGTATGGTTGGATCTTGGATTGATGAATTCATCACTGATATTTATCATGTAGAGAGTGTGAGAAAGGTACCAGAACATCCTAAGGAGGTGATGGAATACGCTAAGAAGCGGTGTCCGGTGAATCATCCTACTGTGATGTACCGGAAATCTGAGGTGCTCAAGGTGGATGGTTATCAAACTCAATATTTCCCTGAGGATTACTTCCTCTGGATTAAGATGCTGATGGGTGGATGTCAGGTCTATAATATGCAGGAAAGTCTTCTCTGGTTCAGATATGATCCGGAAACATTCAAGAGAAGAGGTGGATGGAAATATGCTTGTGACGAGGCTATCACGCAGTATCGAATTCTGAAAATGGGCTTTATCTCTTTCCCACGCTTCATAAAGAATGTGTGTATCAGATTTATCGCACGTATCATTCCAAATTCTCTAAGATCTTTGATTTATAAGAAATTATTGAGAAGATAATAAGTAATTACTCTATCATCATTAATTATAAGTATAGATATATGATTCAGCCAATTCATTTTTATTTGCTGGGTGCCTTTATCGTGGCGATGGTCATCGCCAATATCGTGTTGCCTAACATTCTGCTCATCTCTCATAAGAAGAGATTGTTTGACATGCCGGACAAGAGAAAGGTGCATCATGCACCGATACCAAGGCTGGGCGGACTGTCGTTCTTCCCCGTGATGCTGATTACCATGGGTGGTCTGATGCTGGTGCATCACCTGATGGGGCTGAACAGCGGGGCTATGCATGGGGAGGCTCCCTATGAATACCTCGCCCTGCTGGTGGGTAGCATGATGCTCTTCCTGGTGGGTCTCGCCGATGATCTCATCGGAGTGGGGTATAAGAAGAAATTCATGGTGCAGATATTGGCGGCGAGCCTGCTCGTGGCTTCGGGCGTATGGATCAAGTCGCTCGACGGACTCTTCGGGGTGTATCAGGTTTCACCATGGTTCGGCATGCCGTTTACCGTGCTCATCGTGGTGTATGTTACCAATGCCATCAACCTGATTGACGGCATCGACGGTCTGGCTTCGGGGCTCTGTGCCATCTCGCTGGTGGCTCTGGCTGGGCTGCATGTCTGGCTGGGACTGTACTCCTATGCCCTGCTGTGTATCTCGGCTCTGGGTGTGATCATGCCGTTCTGGTATTATAATGTGTTTGGAAACGAGATGAGGGGCAGGAAGCTCTTCATGGGCGATTCGGGATCGCTGTCGCTGGGATATATCATCAGCTTCCTGATGATTCACCTGAGTACGGTGGATGTGCATCCCCGTGCCGTGAGCGACTATAACATGGTGCTGGCGTTTACCACCATGCTGGTGCCGCTGCTCGACGTGGTGAGAGTGGTGGGCCACAGACTGAGAAACAAGAAGAACCCGTTCTTGCCGGACAAGAACCATATCCACCACAAGCTGCTGAGATGTGGGCTGAAAGTGAGACAGGTGATGGTAAGCATCTGTCTGCTCTCGCTGATGTTTATCCTGATCAACGTGGCGCTGATAGGGGATATCAACATCACGTATATCCTGGGCATCGACATCGTGATATGGATTGTGTTCCACCTTATTCTGGATGTCATCCTGCACACCAGAAGGTCGAAACTGGAAATATAATCCTCTCTCTATATGAATACAAGATATTCCCGGCTCGGAGATTCTATGGAATCTCTGGGCCGGGATTTTTGCGTTTGTGGGGGTGGTGGATGGGGTGGTGACTTGATGGGGGAAAGGTTATATGGGTGTAATGTGTAAAAATATATAAAAAGATAAAGTAAGAAGTGCATTTTTGAGTTTTATTGCGTAACTTTGCATTTGAACATTCATTATTATAGATATGCCTAAGGTAAGAATTAAAAATATAGGCCCAATTGTTGATACGGGAGACATCGCTTTGTCTGCCGTAATGCTTATCGTGGGTAAACAATCTTCGGGAAAGAGTACCTTTATGAAAATATTGTGCTTCTGTCGCTGGATAGAAAAGCGAATCATGCTTGATGGCGAGAATCTGCTGAAGAAATATACTCATTATGGCCGCTTCCTGAAAGAGCTGAAGAAGTTTCATCGTTTCGATGATGCTTTCTTTATTGCCGATTCTTATATCTTTTATGATGGTGATTGCCTTACCATCGAGATGAATGGTGTGAAGGCGAATGTGAAAATCAGAAAGAAAGCGAATTTCAAAACTGAACGCTATAATGCGAAACTGAGTTTTATTCCTTCGGAGCGCAATCTGGTTTCGGCTATCCAGAACATTGATAAGGTGTATCGCTCCTCTGATTATGATTCGATCTTTAATTATCTCCTGGAATACCAGGAGGCGAAGAAGGAATATGATATCAAGCATCCGCTGAGGATTCCCTTTGATGATAATATGAAATATTATTATGATAATGTTACGGATACTGACAGAATCGTGTTGGAGAAAGCGGGCAGAACGATAGCGCCTGTTTATGCTTCCAGCGGTATCCAGTCGGCTTTGCCTTTGGCTGTACTTGTGGATTATGTGACCGGACAGGTGGGGAAGATTCCTAAGTCGAGCCTTACTGATTTAACGAGTCTGGTGGCAAAGATTGTGCTTGATGATGAGAATAAGGAAATCAGTGCGGATGATGTGATTAAGGGAACTAAGATGTATAGATATAAATTCGCCCAGCTGTATATTGAGGAGCTAGAGGAAAATCTGTTCCCGAAGTCGCAGTTTGCGATGGTGAAGGAGATTGTGAAAAATATCAAGAAGGCTTATGAGCAGTCGGGGACAAATAGTTATGTGGTTATGACCACACATAGTCCGTATGTGCTGACTTCTCTGAATGTGCTGATGAAGGCTGCGATGGCTAAGGAAAAAATGCCGGATGAGAAAATGGGGGATATGTTGGAATATGCAATCCCGATTTCATGGTATTCGGCATACTGCATGACGGATGAAGGAAAAATGGAGAATATCGTGGATGATGAATACCATTTTATCATGGGTGATTATCTTGATTCTCTTTCTGATGAAATATCTGAATTATCTTCTGAACTTGATGAGATGATATATGGCAATGAATAATAATTTTTTGGCAGGTTATCTGGCTGAAAAGGAAGTTAGGAAATGTCCGAAAATCAGTCTGAAGGAGCGTTCGACAGTTTATTTGCTGAACTTTGTTCCTCCGATGGATTGTGTGGCTTATCAAGTAGATGATAACATTATAAAAGGTGCAGATAAGGACAAGTGTGACAAGCTTATTGTTGCAACAACCGATACGGATGAAAGAGTAAGTGTGTTTGTTGAACTGAAAGGTTCTGATGTGGCTCATGCTGTGAAACAGCTTGATGCAACATTATCTTTTCCCCTGTTTGCTCGAAACAGAACGAAATGGACGAAAGCTAGGATTGTTGCAAATAAAATTCCTGCAAACACAGGAAGGTCTGTTGTTGAAAGAGCGAAAGTTGATTTCCGCAGAAAGTATAATTGTGAATTAATCTGTTTGAAGTCTGGTCAGCCTGACTTTTTGAGGCAAGACAAACTGAAATAGATTTCATTAGATAGCGTTTGATTATGGCAAGAAAATTATATCCTATAGGAATTCAGACATTTGAACGGATCCGCAAGGAGGATAAGTTCTATGTAGATAAGACGGAATATATCTATCGTATGACCCATACGGATGGAACGTATTTCTTCTTGAGTCGCCCACGCCGTTTCGGCAAGTCGCTGCTGGTTTCCACCTTCAAGAGTTATTTCGAAGGCAAGAAGGAACTGTTCAAGGGGCTTGCCATTGAGGAGCTGGAGAAAGAGTGGAATGAATATCCCGTGCTGCACTTCAGCCTGGCTGGAGGCAAACACATGGAGAAGGAACAGCTGGATCAATACCTCTTATATATATTGAAGGAAAATGAGGATAGGTTTGGAGTGGATTGTGATTCTCCAGCCCCAAACGTTCGTTTGCTCAACTTGATAAGAACAGTTACTGCAAAGACTGGCAAGCAGGCAGTGGTGCTCATCGATGAATATGATGCTCCGCTGCTGGATGTGGCGCATGAGAAGGAAAAACTCGATGTTTTGCGCAATACGATGCGCAATTTCTACAGTCCCTTGAAAGATTGCGAGCCATTGCTCCGTTTCGTCTTCCTGACGGGCATCACGAAGTTCTCGCAGCTGAGCATCTTCAGCGAGCTGAACAACATCAAGAATGTGAGCATGGACGAGCCTTATGCCGGTATCTGCGGTATCACCAAAGAGGAAATGTTGACCCAGATGAGCGATGACATCGATGCTCTTGCCGGGCATCTGGAACTGAGCAGGGAGGAGACCATCCAGGAGCTGAAAGACCATTATGATGGCTATCATTTCTGCTGGCCATCACCTGATGTCTTCAATCCTTACAGTTTGCTGAATTGCTTTGCTGATGGCAGAATGGATGATTACTGGTTCGGATCGGGCACACCTACCTATCTCATCAATATGATGAGAAAGTATGAATTCCTGCCTGCAGACCTTGGCGAGGCCATAGAGGTGGGCAAGAAGGACTTTGATGCCCCCACTGAAACGATGACCACCATCGTTCCTTTGCTCTATCAGAGTGGATACGTCACCATCAAGGGATATGACAAACCTACAAAATTGTACCTGTTGGCATTGCCTAACCAGGAGATTAGGGTGGGGCTGTATGGAAGCCTCTTGCCTCATTATCTGACGGACAAGTCGGCGAAGGCTAACACGACCATCGCCAAGATGTCGGTATTGGTGAAGAAGGGGGATATGGATGCCGCTTTCTGCCTGTTGAACGACTTTCTGGAGACGGTGCCTTACTGCGACAACACCAACTATGAGGGACATTGGCAGCAGACGCTCTACATCATGTTTGCCCTGCTCACCAACTATCGCATCATAGTGGAATCGCATACGGCGAAGGGTAGAATCGATATCACGATGGAGACTGCTGATACCATCTACGTGATGGAGCTGAAGTTCAACAAGAGTGCCGAGGAGGCTTTAGCCCAGATCGAGGCAAAACACTATGCCGATGCTTTCAAGATGAGCGGCAAGAAGGTAGTGAAGATAGGCTTGAACTTCTCGGTGAAGGACGAGGTGAACTGCCTGGAATGGAAAATAGTATCTTGAATGAACATCCCCCATTCTTACTTTGATGTAAGGGTGGGGGATGCTTTTTTGTTCAAAAGCGGCTGCTTTTCGTTCTTTTTTCGTTTTTTCTTCCGGAAATGTGAGGGGGATTCGAGGTTTATTCGTATTTTTGTAGGCGAATACATAAAACAACATCAAAATATAAAAGTATGAAACTGAACGACATTCTTTCTGAAAACTTTCAGGCTGCAGAATGGGAAGCTAAAGGTTATCAGCTTCCTCAATATGATATTGCAGCAGTTGCCAAGAAGACTCACGGGGAGCCTACTTGGGTTCACTTCGGCGCAGGTAACATCTTCCGTGCGTTCCCTGCCGCTATCCTCAATGATGCGCTCAACACGGGCAAGTACGACCGTGGCGTCATCGTGGCGGAAAGCTTCGACTACGAAATCATTGATAAGGCGTATCGCCCTTACCATAACCTCTCCCTCCTGGTGAGCCTCCAGAGCAACGGCACCATCGAGAAGAAGGTCATCGCTTCTATCACGGAAAGCCTCAAGGCTGATAAGCAGTTTGGTGAGGATTGGGCGCGACTGGTGGAAATCTTCCAGACACCTAGTCTGCAGATGGTAACCTTTACCATCACAGAGAAGGGTTATTCCTTCAACGAGGCTGACCTCGCCCGCGGTCTCGACGCAGTCTTTGCCATGGGTAAGCTCACTGCGCTCCTCTACGAGAGATTCAAGGCGGGCAAGTTGCCTGTAACCCTTCAGTCAACAGACAACTGTTCTCACAATGGCGACCATGTAAAGGCTGGCGTGAAGGCGTATGCCGAGCGCTGGGTGAAGGATGGCATCGTGGAGGCAGACTTCCTGGATTACATCAACGACAGCTGCAAGGTGACTTATCCTTGGTCTATGATTGATAAGATTACCCCTCGTCCTCACGAGAAGGTGCAGTCGATGCTGGCTGAGGATGGTTTCGAGGACAATGATACCATCATCACAGAGAAGCATACCTTCACCGCTCCTTTCGTGAATGCAGAGGAAGTGCAGTATCTCGTTTGCGAGGATACTTATACCAACGGCCGTCCGCCATTGGAGTTGGGTGGTGCGCTCTATACTACCCGAAAGACTGTGGATGAGGTGGAGACCATGAAGGTGACTACCTGTCTGAATCCGCTGCATACGGCGATGTCTATCTATGGCTGCATGCTCGACTATACCCTGATTTCTGCCGAGATGGCAGATGAGGACCTGCGTGCCTTTATCCAGAAGATCGGTTATATCGAGGCAATGCCGGTGGTTACAGACCCAGGCGTATTGAACCCATACGAGTTTATCGGCACCGTAATCAACAAGCGTCTGCCTAATCCTTTCATGCCAGATGCTCCTCAGCGCATTGCTACCGATACCAGTCAGAAACTCTCTATCCGTTTCGGTGAGACCATCAAGAAGTATATCGACCGTGGTCTCGACAAGAATAATTTGATATTGATTCCGCTGGTGCTGGCAGGTTACGCCCGCTATCTCAAGGCATTGGATGATAACCTGAAGCCATTTGAGCCATCTTCCGACCCATTGCTGGCAGAACTCCAGACCATCGTGGCTCCTCTGGAGGTAGGCAAGGCGGATCAGGACTACTCTTGCCTGAAGAATCTCTATTCTCGCAAGGATGTGTTCGGTCTGGATCTCTACGAGGCTGGATTCGGTGAGCAGATAGAAGGCATGGTGAAGGAACTCTTCGCCGGCAAGGGTGCCGTAAGACAGACATTGCACAAGTACGTTGCTGCAAGATAATTCATTTTTTTGATTTAACCAATACATTATATATAAAGATATATGGAAAGAACATGGCGCTGGTTTGGCAAGAAGGATAAGATTACGCTTGCTCAGCTGAAACAGATAGGTGTGGAGGGTATCGTGACTGCATTGCACGATGTGCCTCTTGGTGAGGTTTGGACACGTGAGAAGATTCATGAACTGAAGGAGTACATTGAGTCTTATGGTATGAAATGGAGCGTGGTGGAGTCGCTGCCAGTGGTGGAGACTCTGAAGTATGGCGGTCCTGACCGTGACCATCAGATTGAGGTGTATAAGGAGAGTCTGAGAAACCTGGGCGAGGAAGGCATCAAGTGCATCTGCTACAACTTCATGCCGGTTTTGGACTGGGCACGTACCGATTTGGCACACGAGAATCCTAACGGAGCCAACAACCTCTATATGAACTGGGGCGAGTTTGCCTACTTCGATATCTACATCCTGCAGCGTGAAGGTGCCCGTGAGGACTGGGCTGAATTCTCTAAGGAGCACAAGTGGGGCAGAGACCTCGTGGCTGAGGCTGATGAAATCAAGAAGACTTCAACACCAGAGCAGGATCATGCCTTGGTAGAGAACATCATCATCAAGACCCAGGGCTTTGTTTCTGGTAACTTCAGCGAGGGTGACTCGGCTCCTGTACAGAAGTTCCGCGACCTGCTGAAGCTTTACGATGGCATAGACAAGAAGAAGCTGCAGGAGAATATGAAATACTGGCTGGAGGCAATCATGCCTATCTGCGATGAGTATGACATCAACATGTGCGTACATCCTGATGATCCTCCTTATCCTGTATTCGGATTGCCTAGAATCATCGGCCGTGCCGAGGATATCCAGTGGATGCTGGATGCCGTGCCTAACAAGCACAACGGTCTGACATTCTGTGCAGGTTCCTTCTCTGCCGGTGAGCACAACGACTGTGTAGCCATGGCGAAGCAGTTTGCCGACCGCACTCACTTCGTTCACCTGCGTTCCTGCTACATCTTCCCTGACGGTAACTTCACCGAAGCTTCTCACCTGGGTGGACGTGGCCATCTGATTGAGCTTTGCCGCATCTTCGAGAAGGCGGAGCACGAGGGTAAGTGCAATTCGGGTCGCCGATTGCCGATGCGTGTGGATCACGGTATGACCTTTACCGATGAGCCAGGCGGCGTGTTTGATGAGAGCAACCACGGCCACAATGCCGGTTACACCCTCTTGGGCCGCATGTTTGCCATGGGCCAGATTCAGGGCGTCATCGCTACCGTGGATGATGAGCTGGGCATAAAGTACAAGCAGCCGGGATTTTATGATTAGTTTATAATTTTAGGCTTAGTTTATAGTTATAGGCTTAGGCTATTTAGTGATTTGAAATTCAGGTTAGATAAAATACGAAAAAGACTAGCGTGCGTTTGTGCATGCTAGCCTTTTTTAGTGCTGAGTTTTTTCGTTATTGGCTAAATGTGCCGCTCATTATAGCCAATAATACTTAAAAATAGGTGCTATTGGCTAAAAGTTATATAAGAATTAGCCAATAATTGCTTTTTTCTTGCTATTTTTGCAGATGGTTAGAAATTAAAGCAGGAGAATAAGAAGATGAAGAATAATATCATAGGCAGAAAGAGTGAACAAGATACCTTGGCGCGTATTTACGAGTCAAGGCAGTCGGAATTTGTGGCTGTATGCGGACGCCGCAGAGTGGGGAAAACGTTTCTTGTGCGCGAATATTTTGAGCAGGAAATGGTGTTTCAGACATCAGGATTGGCGGGAGGAACCACACTGGAGCAGTTGAAAAATTTCTTTTATACGCTTCGACGTTACGACAGGAATGTAACCTCTGTTCCCCACGACTGGCTCGATGCTTTCGAAATGCTTATCACTTATCTTGATTCTTTAAACGGGATAGAACGCAAGGTGGTTTTTCTCGACGAACTGCCTTGGATGGATACTGCGGGTTCTAATTTTATTTCAGCCTTGGAGCATTTCTGGAATGGATGGGCTTCGGCACGTCGCGACATCGTTCTCATTGTCTGTGGCTCTGCCACTTCCTGGATGATGGATAAACTCATCAATAACCATGGTGGACTTTATGGTCGCCTTACCCATCGCCTTTTCCTGCAGCCTTTTTCTCTTGGGGAGTCGGAAGCTTTCCTGAAGACTAAGGGGATGATGTTGTCCAGATATGAACTGGCAGAACTTTATATGATATTGGGAGGAATCCCATATTATCTGAACCTTTTTGATGAGCGATTAAGTTTGGCTCAGAATATAGACCGTTTGCTGTTCAATCCCAATGGTCAGTTGTACAATGAGTTTACGATTCTCTATCGCTCTCTGTTTAAGGATTCTGAGGCATACGTCAAGGTGGTAGAATGCCTGAACGAGCGTGGCTATGGTATGATGCGCTCGGAAATAGCCGATGCCACCGGGATGAAGTCGGGCAAATCGTTGACCACGATTCTCGACAATCTGGAATCCTGCGGTTTCATCAGAAAGTATGTCAACTATGGCTGCTCCACCCGAAAGTCTCTCTATCAGTTGGTAGATTTCTTCACCTTGTTCTATTTCCGTTTCCTGCGCGATAGTTCATTCCGTAATCTTCTGTATTGGAGTAAGTTGCAGCGCACGCCCCGTTTTTATGCCTGGGCTGGAGTCTCTTTCGAGATATTGGCGATGAATCATATCGACCGGGTGAAGCAGCGGTTGGGAATTTCTGGTGTGGCTACCCAGTTGTATTCCTGGCGAAGCAAGAGTGATGCCGGATCGGCGGAGCGGGCAGCCCAGATAGACATGGTGATAGAGCGTGGTGACAATACCATCAATCTTTGCGAAATGAAGTTTTCGGAAAGTGAGTTTGCCATCAATAAGGATTACGAGAAGATTCTGAGAAACAAAATCGTCCGTTTTATGGAGGAAACGAAGACCCGAAAGTCGATACAGCTGACATTTATCAGCAGTTATGGTCTTCAGCGGAATATGTATTCGGGCATTGCCCAGAATGAAGTGGTGCTCAATGATTTGTTTTGAGCTCCACTTCCTCCACATATTTCACTAATGAATCCTTGCCGTTGAGCAGGTAGTAATCTACGCGGACCACGTGGTTGATATCGGCATTACCCTTTACCTTGATGTGGCGGGTCTTGCTGTATATCATTGTATCGCGGCGGGATGGATAGGAGACGAGCTGGATGATGTCCTTGGTGGAACCACTGCCTATGTAGTAGATGCCCACACTATCCTTGCCGGCCTTGACTGCAGCCATCTTCGCCGTCTTCTTGGCGTGGATAGCTGATGTATCTTCCGGATAAAACTCACTGGCGGCTACGGTATCGCCGTCATGCTGGTCGGGTGCAAACTTACAGCTTGTACTGGTTGTTGTGATAAAAGTTGTGGCAGCCAGAGCTGCCACAAAGCATAAAATTTTCTTCATTATTATTTTGAATTAATCGATTACATTTGTACAATCACCTCGTGCTTGCCTGCTGAGCAAGGGATGATGGTGCCATCGATGACCTTTCCATCTACGGTAATCTGCTTCACGCCTTTCTCCCTGCCTTCAGGATTCTTCACGATGATGTGGTATTCGCCGCCACGGAACTTGCGGGTTACCTCGTATTCATGGGCGGTGCTTGGGAGACATGGGTCGATGTTCAATCCCTCGTAATCCGGTTTGATGCCTAGGATGAACTCCGACACGGTGTACCACATCCAGGCGGCTGTACCGGTTAACCAGGAGTTCTTGCCTTCGCCTGGCTTGGCAGCATCCTTGCCGGCTACCATCTGGCAGTTGACGTATGGCTCCACCTTGTGCAGGGTCTGGTATTTCTCCTCTACATAGCTTGGCAGAATCTTGGTATAATGGTTCCAGGCATCATTGCCACGTCCGGCTACGGTTTCGCCGATGATGACCCAAGGGTTGTTGTGGCAGAAGATGCCGGCATTCTCCTTGTAACCTTCAGGATAGGATGAAATCTCGCCCATCTCTACATGATAGGTGGTGTAGGCTGGGTTGTTCAGCACCATTCCGTGCTCGCATTCCAGGCGCTCCTTGGCGCTATCCAGTGCTTTGGCGCAGAGGCCTTCTTCCAGTCCGATGCCAGCCATGGTACACCAGCCCTGACTCTCGATGAAGATCTTGCCTTCCTCGTTCTCGTTGCTGCCTATCTTGTTGCCGAAGAAATCGTAGGCACGGAGGAACCATTCGCCGTCCCAGCCATGCTGCTTCACGGCTTCGCTCATCGCATCCACCGCCTGCTGCATGCGATCGGCTTCTACCAGGTAATCTTCTTCGGCAAGTCCGGCTATCTCTCCTTCGCGGCAGTTGGATGCCTCCTTGGCGAGTTGCTTGCAGAGGGCGATGTAATCCTTGCCGGTAACAACAAACAGTCCGGCAATCATCAGGCTCTCAGCCTTGCTGCCTTCGCCCTTGTTCTCGGTGGTCTGGAAGCTCTCGTTCGGATCCCAGGAGAAGCAGTTCAGGTTCAGACAGTCGTTCCAGTCGGCTCTGCCGATGAGTGGAAGCTTATGCGGACCCAGGTTGTTGATGACGTGGTTCATCGAAATCTTCAGATGTTCGAAGAGACTTACCTCGCTGCCTGACTGGTTATCGAATGGTACCTGCTCGGAGAGGATGGAGAAATCTCCCGTCTCCTTGATGTAGGCTACGGTTCCGAAAATGAGCCAGCAAGGGTCATCGTTGAAACCGCCACCGATATCGTTGTTGCCACGCTTGGTGAGTGGCTGATACTGGTGATAGCAGCCGCCGTCTGGGAACTGGGTGCTGGCGATGTCGATGATGCGCTGGCGGGCACGGGTAGGTATCTGATGAACGAAACCTACGAGGTCCTGGTTGGAATCACGGAAACCCATGCCTCTGCCGATGCCGCTCTCGAAGAAGCTTGCAGAACGCGACATGCAGAAGGTTATCATGCACTGATACTGGTTCCAGATGTTCACCATGCGGTCGAGCTTGTCGTTTCCGCTCTTCACGGTGAAGATGTTCAGCAGGTTATCCCAGTACTGGTTGAGTTCTGCGAAGGCTGCATCCACCTTTTCGGTGGTATCGAACTTGTTGATGAGCTGATGTGCCTTCTCCTTGTTGATCACCTTCTTGGCAGAGAACTTCTTGTCCTGTTCGTTTTCTACGTATCCTAGAAGGAAGATGAGGTCGCGGCTCTCGCCCGGCTGCAGGGTTACCTCTATATAATGTGATGCGATAGGGCTCCAGCCGTGGGCAAAACTGTTGCGTGGCTTGCCTTCCATCACGGCTTCCGGCTCGGCAAACTCGTTGTAGAGTCCGATGAAGCTCTCACGGTCGGTATCGTAGCCCTGAATCTCGGTATTCACGGTGTAGAAAGCATAATGGTTGCGGCGCTCACGGTACTCCGTCTTGTGATAGAGGGTAGATTCTTCTACCTCCACTTCGCCCGTAGAGAAGTTGCGCTGGAAGTTCTCCATATCGGTAGCGGCATTCCAAAGGCACCATTCCGCAAAGGAGAACACCTTGAGAGTCTTTACTTCCTTAGTCTGATTCTTCAGCGTCATCTTCTGGACTTCAGCCCAGGTGTGGAGTGGAACGAAGAAGAGGACGCTTGCCTCTACGCCGTTCTTGCTGCCCGTGATGCGGGTATAGTTCATGCCGTGGCGGCACTCATAGCTGTCGAGTGGCGTCTTGCATGGTTTCCAGCCTGGATTCCAGACGGTATCGCCATCCTTGATGTAGAAGTATCGCCCACCGTTATCCATAGGTACCCCGTTGTAGCGATAGCGGGTGAGACGACGGAACTTGGCATCCTTATAGAAAGAATACCCACCTGCTGTGTTGGAGATAAGCGAGAAGAAATCCTCGTTACCCAAATAGTTGATCCAAGGCCATGGGGTCTTTGGGTCAGTAATCACGTACTCGCGATTGGCGTCATCAAAATGACCATACTTTTTCTCTGCCATTGTTTTTTTAATGTTTATTTTTAGAATTTTTGCATGAATTTGGTGCAAAGATAATAAAAAGTTTCAGTTTATAGGTTAGAAAACAGATATTTTTTGTATTTTTGCATTGAAAAGTTAGATGTTTAACAATTTGCGATTAACATAACATACAATTGGCTTATGAAAAGAAACATTATAACACTCCTCATAACCGTGTTTGCCATGCTGCAAGCAACGGCTCAAACCTACGACAACTTGTGGAAGCAAGCTGATATCATCGCTCAGAAGGATCAGCCTAAGAGTGAGATAGGGGTGATGAAGAAAATCATCTCCAAGGCTACGGCGGCGAAAGACTACGGCCAGCTGCTGGCGGCTGAGATAAGGCAGGCGATACTCTGGAGAGAGATTTCGCCCGATTCGCTGACACCGAACGTGAAGCGGATGGAAACGGAAGCACTGAAAGCGAAAGACCCCGTGCTGAAGGCTGTGAGATATGCCGTGCTCGGCAAGGTGTATAGGGAGGTGAATGGAAAGAAGAGCGAGGAGTTCTTCAAGAAAGCCCTGGAGCAGCCTGAACTTCTTGCCAGGAATGCTTCTACCGGGTATGTGCCGCTGACGCTGAAGGGTGTGGATGGCAGTTCCTTCAACAACGATTTGCTGCATCTCATCGGTTTCGAGGCTGACAGCAAGGAGGCGTATCTGCTGATGTACACCTATTATAATAAGGTGGAAAATCGGGGTGCAGCCTGTCTCTGTGCCTACAAACTCATCGAGAAATACCGCCAGGATGACGTAAGAGAGGTCAGAAAGTCGAAGTATCTGAATACCATCGACTCGCTCATCCACGTCTATCAGGATATTCCGGAGGCAGGCGAACTTGCCGTGGAGCATTTCCGCTTCATGGAAGGTGCCACCGATGCCAAACCGCAGGATAAGCTCAACTATATCAACTATGCACTGAATAGATGGGGTGGATGGTCGAGAATGAATGTGCTGAGAAATGCGCAGAAGCGACTCACCGAACCGATGTTCCAGGTGCAGGATATGCCATTTGTGCTTCGCCCTTCGGAAAAGAAGTGGGTGCATCTGAATGTGCGCAATCTCCAGAATCTGAACATTCGGCTTTCCCGTCTCAATATCACAGCGGATAATGAATATGATGCTCAGGATGAGGCTACCTATAAGATGCTGCTGAAGAAGACTACGAAGCTGCATCAGAAGGATTTCAGCCGCAACTACTATGGTCGCCCGGATTACGAAGAGGTAAAGGATTCCTTCGAAATAGGAGGCAATCTGCCATTAGGCGCCTATCTGATGGAGGTGACTTCGGATAATACCGGCATCGCTCCGCAGCGAGAACTCTTCTATGTCAGCAATCTGGCGGTGATGATCCAGCAGTTGCCTGATGACAGGCATCGCTATGTGGTGGTGAATGCTACCGACGGTCAACCTGTTCCAGGTGCGAAGATTGTGCTCTATGACAGAAACTATGACGACAAGACGGGCAAGTTCAAGAGACTCATTCATGCCCGAATGACGACAGATGCTCAGGGCGAGGCTTACTTCAAGAATGTGGATGGAAAGGTATTGATCTACACATCTGCAGATAAGTTTGCGCCTGCCAAGGATATCTTCCTCTCACGTGCCCGCTATTATGAGAAGAAGGATGATGAGGTGAAATATCAGTTGTTTACCGACCGTACCATCTATCGCCCGGGCCAGAAGGTGCATGCCACTTCCGTTTCCTATATCGTGAAGAAAGGCTTGGATGCCAGTGTGCCGGGAAAGAGCATGGAACTGAAGTTTATCCTGAGGGATGCCAACTGGAAGCAGGTGGCTGAGCAGAAGGCTACAACCGACGAATATGGTACGGCATCTGTGGATTTCGAATTGCCTCAAGGTGGACAGACAGGCATGTATCATGTATCCGTGAATAACCGAGCTAACAGTTCCTTCCGTGTGGAGGAATACAAGCGTCCAACCTTCGAGATTACCTTCCCGAAGGTGAACGAGAAATATAACTGGGGCGACACCGTAGTGGTGAAGGCTTCGGCAAAGACCTACGCCGGTGTACCAGTGCAGGGCGCCAAAGTGGAGTATCAGGTGACCCGCAGAAACCAGCTCTGGTGGTGGGGCGCAGGCTCTGCCGGACAGTTGGTGAAGACTGACAGTTGCGTGACTCGTGAGGACGGAACCTTCGACGTGGAGATTCCGCTGGAGGCTTCCTTGTCAGGAAAAGACGAGGCTGATATGAGCGATTTCATGCGCATCGCCCGTTTCTTCAACTTCGAGGTCTCAGCCATCGTTACCGACATCAGCGGTGAGAGCCACGAGGGTGTGATGAGTCTGCCTCTGGGCACCAAGCCAACCATCCTCACGGTGAATCTTCCTAAGCGTATCGAGGCAGACAGTCTGAAGACGGTGACCTTTGCTTACCGCAATGCCAGCGGTATGGAGATATCCAGCAACCTGAAGTACCGCATCGACAAGGGCGAATGGAAGGATGCCGAGGCGAATGCGCCGATTTCTATGGCTGTATTGCCATCAGGTGTGCATGAGATGGAGGCAATCTGCGGACAAGACACCCTGCAGCAGAAGTTCACCCTCTTCAGCATCAAGGATACCCATCCGATGGAGCCAACCACTGAATGGTATTATCAGACGGCGAAGACCTTCCCGCGTGATGGAAAACCGGTATATGTGCAGGTGGGTTCTTCTGAAAACGGAGCGCACATCGTTTATTCCATCATCGCTGGCAACAAACTGCTGGAGAAGGGTGCCTGGGAGTTGGGCGACAGCATCGTTACCCTGCCATTCACCTACAAGCCGGAATATGCTTCGGGTGTGGTGATTAATTATAGTTTCGTGAAGAACGGCGAATGCTATACCAGAAAAATCAGCATCGCCCGTCCTTTGCCGGAGAAGAAGTTGAACATCACCTGGAAGACTTTCCGCAACCGTCTCACTCCGGGACAGAAGGAGAAGTGGACCTTGCAGATTACGACTCCCGACGGCAAGCCAGCCAAGGCACAGCTGATGAGTGTGCTTTATGACAAGTCGCTCGACCAGTTGGCTGACCACACCTGGAAAATGTCGCTGGGATTCAGCCAGTGGTTGCCAGACTGCTATTGGAAGAGCAATCTGAAGTATTATGAGATGGGATTGTCGGGTACTTATCCTACCAAATATTACGATGAGAAGGAGTTGGAGGTGGATCAGTTTGATGGCAAATACTTTAGCTTTTCTGCTTATATGCAAGCGATGCAACTGAGCAGGTTGGAACGTTCTTATGGCGGAACTGTTGAGGCAGTTCGTATACAGAAAGACGAGCTGGTTCGAGATGAAGCGAAAGTCATGAGTATTCGCGGTTCTAAGATGGCTCGTGTCGGTGCTTCTGCTCCATCTGTCAACAAGGTTTTTGATGTAGTAGAGGAGATGCCGCAGTTTGCTGGCGGTTCAGGCTCAGACGCAGGACAGTTCCTCGACAAGGTTCAGATTCGTGAAAAACTGAACGAGACCGCCTTCTTCTATCCTGCCTTGGAGAGCGACAACCAGGGCAATGTGGCTATCAATTTCACCCTGCCGGAAAGCGTGACTACCTGGAAGTTCATGGGCTTGGCGCACGACAAGGAGATGAGAAACGGATGCCTGGTAGATGAGGCTGTGGCTCAGAAAACCGTGATGGTACAGCCTAACATGCCTCGCTTCCTGCGTGAAGGCGATAAGGCTACCATCGTGGTGAAACTCTTCAATACCTCAGATAAGAAGGTGAGCGGCAATGCCCGCATGCAGATTCTGGATGCCGAAACTCAGAAGGTGGTTTGGCAGAAGACTCAGGGCTATCGCATCGATGCCGAGGGTTCTGCTACGGTAGCCTTTGATGTTCAAGGTCTGAAAGAAGGTGTATATATTAATAAGGTGGTGGCAGCCGGCAATGGCTACAGCGATGGCGAGCAGCACTATCTGCCTGTCTTGGGCAATCGTGAACTCGTGGTGAATACCCTGCCTATCACCCTGCACCAGCCGGGCGAGCAGAGTTTCGACCTGAGCAGGCTTTTCCTGAACAAGGAGGGTAAGCAGGCGAAGGGAGCAGAGAATGCAAAGGTGACCGTGGAATATACCAACAATCCTAGTTGGCTGATGGTGAAGGCGCTGCCAGCTATCAGTAATCCGGATGAGGAGGACGCCATCTCGCTGATGTCTGCCATCTATGCCAATACCATCACCACCCATATCCAGAAGCATCTCTCGCTGGAAAAACAGCCAGAGCAGAATCTCTCTCAGGAAAATCATTCTCAGCAGAATCTCTCTTTAGAGACCGTCCGCTTACAGAATCAGGTGGAGAAACTGAAGAAGTTGCAGAATGCTGACGGTTCCTTCTCCTGGTGGAAGGGAATGAAGGGCAGCAGATACATGACAACGTCGGTAGCCGAAATGATGGTTCGTCTGAATGCTGTTGCCGGTATTCAGAAATCCACCGCCAAGATGCTGACTTCCGCCATCAATTATCTCTCCTGGCAGACAGCCCAGGAAGTAAGAGAAATGAAGAAGATGGAGGAGAAGAAGCACAAGGTGAGTCCTAGCGAGCAGGCGCTGCATTATCTCTACATCCTCTCGATGGATGGCAGAAAGATGAAGCTGAATCTGGAAGCAGACAAGAGTTATCTCCTGGAAAAAATGTCGAAGATGACCGGCGATTTCACCATCTATGGCAAGGCACGTGCTGCCGTGGTGCTCGCCAAGAACAGCCAGCAGAATGCCGATTACCGCGAAAAGGCAGGCGAATATCTGCAGAGCGTGAACGAATATGCCGTTTATCGCGAGGAGATGGGCCGTTACTACGATACCCGCAAGGCATTGTACAGCTGGAGAAACTATAAGATACCAACCCAGGTATCCGTGATAGAGGCGATGCAGATGCTGAAGCCGAACGACAAGCAGACCATCGAGGAACTGCAGCGCTGGCTCCTGATGTCGAAGCGTACCCAGTCTTGGGATACGCCGGTGAACACCGTGGATGCCGTCTATGCCTTTATGAAGGGCAATGAGAGCAACTGGAACAGAAAGGCTGAGAATGCCGTGCTGAAACTGGATGGCAAGCTGTTGCCAATGCCGCAGGATTCTACTACGCTGGGTTATGTCAAGACCGAAAAGGCGGGTAAGGCATCTACCCTGAGCATCAACAAGAAGAGCGATTATACCAGTTGGGGTGCCGTGTATGCAGAGTTCAAGCAGCCTATCAGCGAAATCGCATCTGCCGAATTGGGCATCAAGGTGCGCCGTGTCATCGTTCCTGCTGAATCGCAGGGCAGGGGCAAGGCTCAGGCAAAGGTGGGAGAGAAGGTGAAGGTAACACTTATCATCACTGCCGACCGTGACTACGATTTCGTGAAGATTGTGGACAAACGTGCCGCCTGTCTGGAGCCTGTCAATCAGCTGAGCGGTTACCAGTGGGGTATGGAATGTTATGTTTCTCCTAAGGATAATACAACAAATTTCTATTTTGATCGTTTATCTAAAGGTAAGCATTTCGTAGAAATGGAATATTATGTTGACCGAAAGGGCGATTACCAGTCGGGATCCTGCACGGCAGAGTGTACCTACAGTCCGGAGTTTGGTGGTCGTACGGAGGCATATAAGATGACAGTTAATAATTAATATAAGGATTGATAATTACGAATAGAATAGTATGAAACGAATGAATATATTGATGCTTTCATCGCTGTTGGCGGTGTCTGCGTCGGCACAGAAGATAAGTACTCAGAACGAGATCGTGGATTGTGGACAGGTAGTATTCCGCAAGCCGGTAACCGCTGAGTTCCTGATGAAGAATGAGGGCAGCAGACCGCTGATCATCCATCAGGTGTATAAGAGTTGCGGATGTACAGTAGTGGTGTATCCGAAGAACAGTGTGGCTCCTGGCGACAGCTTCTTGGTCAAGGCGGTGTATGATGCGAAGCAGATGGGTACCTTCCACAAGCAGATATGCCTCTATAGCAATGCATCGGAGGAACCTTTTATCCTCTCTATGCGTGGTAGGGTAGTGAGCAATGTGGTAGATTTCGCAGGTCCATATAATGAACTGCTTGGCGAACTCAAGTCGGATGCCCAGGAGGTGGAGTTTGATGACGTAAACCGTGGCGACCGTCCGGTACAGCGCATCCATATCTTCAATCCTACAGAGGAGATGATGGAGCCTGTGGTCATGCATCTTCCTAACTATCTCCAGGCGACGGTTTCGCCATCCAGGGTGGCTCCTCACCGTTCTGCAGAGATTACCTTCGTGCTGGATTCGAAGAAGCTGCGTGATTTCGGCTTGAATCAGACTTCTGTTTATCTGGGTGAGCGTCCTGGCGACAAGATTGCTCCAGAGAAGGAAATCGTGGTTTCTGCCGTTCTCCTGCCAAGTTTCGACAAGTTGACTGCCGAGCAGAAGGAACTGGCTCCGAAGGTGGAACTCTCTACTACCGATTTGAATCTGGGAAGCTTCAACGGCAAGAAGAAGCGGAAGGGAGAAATCCTGGTTAGCAACCAGGGTAAGTCGGTTTTGGATATCCGAAGCATGCAGATGTTTACCATGGGCTTGCAGGTACAGTTGAAGAAGAGCAAGATTCAGCCGGGAGAGACCGTGAAGATGAAGGTGACAGCCGTGGCTGCCGATCTGAAGAAGTCGCGTGCCAAGCATCCTCGTATTCTCATGATTACCAATGATCCGGAGAATGCCAAAGTTGTAATTAGAATAAATGTAAAGTAATGCAGATAGAAATAGATCATGGTAGTGGTTTCTGCTTCGGCGTAACCACTGCCATCAAGAAAGCTGAAGAAGAGTTGGAAAAGGGCAGTACACTCTACTGCCTGGGTGATATCGTGCATAATGGCATGGAGGTGGAGCGCCTGCATGAGGCGGGACTGATCACCATCGACCATGAGGAGATGAAGGAGCTTCACGGTGTGAAGGTGCTGCTTCGTGCCCATGGTGAACCGCCTGAGACTTATGCGCTGGCAGAGAAGAACAATATTGAGATTATTGATGCCACCTGTCCGGTAGTACTCCAGTTGCAGCGCCGCATCAAGAAGCAGTATGTGAGCAATCCGGAGGCGCAGATTGTCATCTTCGGAAAGAAGGGACATGCCGAGGTGCTGGGACTGGTAGGACAGACCGAGAGTCATGCCCTCGTGGTAGAGAAGTTTGAGGATGTAGAGCATCTGAAGGAAGTAGGTAAGTTGGATTTCAACCGTGATATCTATCTCTATTCCCAGACCACCAAGAGTCTGGATGAGTTCCATCGCATCATCGAGTATTGTCAGGAGCATATCGTAGAGGGCGCAACCTTCAAGAGCTTTGATACCATCTGCCGCCAGGTGGCTAACAGAATGCCAAATATCGCATCCTTTGCCAGCAAGCATGATGTCATCCTCTTTGTCAGTGGCAGAAAGAGCAGCAATGGAAAGGTGCTCTTCAAGGAGTGCAAGAGTGTGAATGCCAACAGCTATCAGATAGAGAGTGCCGAAGAAATCAATATGGATTGGCTGAAGGGTGTGAATACCGTAGGCATTTGTGGTGCTACCAGTACTCCTAAATGGCTGATGGAAGAATGCAAGGAGAAAATCATCAAGGATACCTTATCATAAACATAAAACAGGTTATCTGATGATTCATCTCATCAAATAAAAACAGGTGATAAATCTTCTCACGAGGACTTATCACCTTCAAAAAACAGTAATTAACTCAAAATTTATAATCTATATCATTACTACCTTGTCATTATGTCTGCAAAGATAAATAAAACAACGTTTTTTTGCAAAGCCAATTCTTTAAAATGGCAGTTTCTTTATATTAAACTGAATTTTTAATATATTTTTGCAGTCATCTGCGGGCTTTCTACGACAAAGTAGCTTTTTGTTACTTTTCTGCGGCTTTTTGATACTGTTTCATCAACCATTCCTTCTGTTCCGGAATTGTCATCTCACTGTTGTCGAGTGTGATGGCATCATCAGCCTTGCGCAAAGGAGAGGTCTCACGGTGGGTGTCAATATAGTCACGCTCCTCTACGTTCTTCAGAATAGCCTCGAAGTCGGCAGGCATTCCTTTCTCCTTGAGTTCATCGAAACGGCGCTGTGCTCTTACCTGAGAGCTTGCCGTAACGAAGATCTTCAGTTCTGCGTTAGGGAAAACGGTGGTACCGATGTCACGGCCATCCATCACGATGCCCTTGTCTTCGCCCATCTTCTGCTGCTGGGCTACCAATGCCTCTCTTACGAATGGGATGGCTGCCACTGGACTTACGTGATTGGAAACCTCCAGCGAGCGGATCTCCTTTTCTACCAACTCACCATTGAGATAGCAGTCTGGGCGACCGGTTTCGGCGTTGAACTTGAAAGAGATGTGGATGTTTGGCATCTCAGCCTCTAACTCTGCTACCTTTACCTTGCCATCCTCATCGAAGAGCTGGTGGCGCAGGGCATAGAGCGTAACTGAGCGATACATGGCACCTGTATCTACATACACATATCCGATTTCCTTGGCAAGATCCTTTGCCATGGTACTCTTTCCACAAGAAGAGTAACCGTCAATTGCTATTGTAATCTTCTTCATATCTTTAAATCTGAAAAGTTTATCTGTTCTATAAATCTGTATTCTATAATCTGTAGTCGATATTCAGCAGCAGACTATTACTGCTGACATGGTATTTGCCGTAGGCGATGTTGAGATGGAAGCGCTCCAGATTGATACCCCCACCCAACGACCATCCGGCTCCATGGCTGCTGGTCTCATCTTCTCCGTTTACGATTTTCATTTCATCGTGGCGTCGGAAGTTATAGCCGGCTCCCACCCAGAGGCTTTCGCCCAACAGCAGATCGACACCTAATACCGCATGGTTTCTGATTCCCTTATCCCAATGGTTCAGGTTCACCAAGGTGGCTGAAATGCGGAAGGGGGTATTGATGAAGTGCTTGCTGACACCCACCTGTAGGTCTATCGGCATCTTCTCGTATTCTTCATCATAAGCCTTGAGCTGTCCACCTAGGTTTCTGGCTACTGCGGAAACCGACCATTCTTCTTCCGAATCGTAGTAGTTGAGTCCCAGATCCACTCCCATGGCGATGGAGTTGTAGTCACCGATATACGAGGTGATGAATTTGGCAGTGATACCACCCACGAGGCGTTCGCTGAGCAGGTAGGAGAAAGTACCCGCCAGACAGATATCCTTAGCCGAGAATTCACCCATCTGGATGTTGTTCTCATCGGTCTGCTTCATCTTGCCATAATCCACATACTGCGCCGATACCGCCCACGAAGCCTTCTCTCCGGCGATGCGGTTGAATGAAGCTGATGCCATATTCACCCCCTTCATATAGTTCATGTAGTTGAAGTTGAGGGTACGGTCGTTCACCGAAACCAGCAGGGCTGGGTTATGGAAAGCAAGTGCCGCATCATCTTCTATCAAGGTGATGTTATCGCCTCCCAAGGCTGCAGCATGGGCACTGACGGGGAGTCGGAGGAAGTTATACCCCGTCTGACTCTCTTGAGCCCCCATTTTTGTCGCGAAAAGCGTCAATATAATGGAAAAAACAACTTTTTTCATTTAAAATATCTAATTCTTTGGCAAAGATACGGCTTTTTTGAGAAATAAGACGTAAATTTGCAATGTTTTCGTAGAAAATAACGAAAGAGAATGTAAAATATTGCAGTTTGGACCCCAAAAACGGGTGAACAAGTCTGCAAATAGTAGATAATAGATATTGTGGAAATAAAGAAATCAGATCGTGCACAGTTGGAGGACAAGCGGGTAACCTTTTTCCTGCTGGGACTCCTTATTGCCTTTACGCTTCTTTTTGTAGGATTGCAGTATTCCAGAAATCCGCAGGGAGATGACGACTGGGCAGAGAACTTTGAAGATCTTTCGCAAGATATGGAAATGTCAACTCCGCCCGATCAGAAAGATATGGTGAGTGCGGAGGCTATGGCGAAGGCACCTGCCTCGCAGGCTATCACCCAGGAGGTGAAACCTACCGAGCAGCAAATGGTCAAGAAGACTCCGGAAAAGATCAGCACTACTACCAGCTCGCTGGTAATCGGTGATGGATCGGGTGTAGTAGAAGGGGCTGACGTGAAGGAGGCGGCTCCTGAGACGGCGGTGGATCCGGCAGATACACAGGCTGAGGCTCCTATCAAGTTTACCGTGGTGCAGAAAATTCCGGAGTTTCCGGGAGGCTGGTCGGCATTTATGCAATGGCTCACCAAGAACCTGAAGTATCCGCAGGTGGCACAGAACAACAAGGTACAAGGCACGGTGGTGGTAACCTTCATCGTGAACAAGGATGGAAGCATCGCCAATACCAAGGTAAGTACCTCGGTGGATGCTGCCCTTGATGCTGAAGCGCTCCGCGTGATGAAGATGATGCCCAAATGGAAACCGGGTATGGACAAGAACAAGGTGTGCCGTACCATGATTGCCATTCCGGTGGTATTCCAGTTATAAAAGATAAAATAACTGAATACTCAATTTCAAGACAGATTATAAATCAGATATTATAAATTAGAAATATGATAGATATGAAGACATCAGAAGAATTATTGGTAATGGTGAATGATTTCCTGGCAAATCTCCCATACAATCGTAAACCATTGTCGCTTTACGAACCGGTGAAGTACGTACTCTCTTTAGGTGGAAAGCGTATTCGCCCTGTTTTAATGCTCTTGGGATACAATCTCTTCAAGAATGATCCTGAGAAGATTCTGATGAATGCGATAGCTCTTGAGACTTATCACAACTATACTCTCTTGCACGACGACCTGATGGATAATGCTGACCTCCGTCGTGGTCATGAGACTGTACACAAGAAGTGGGATGCCAATACTGCTATCCTCTCTGGTGACAGTATGTTGGTGTTGGCTTACGAGAGAATGGCACAGTGCGACGATCAGCATCTTGCCAAGGTGATGAAGCTCTTTACTACTACAGCCCTTGAGATTGGAGAGGGACAGCAGTATGATATGGAGTTTGAGAACCGCAATGATGTGAAGGAAGAGGAGTATATCGAGATGATTCGCCTCAAGACCAGTGTGCTTCTGGCTTGTGCCCTGAAGATTGGTGCCATCCTGGCTGATGCTTCTGCTGAGGATGCTGACAATCTCTATAAGTTTGGCGAGCAGATCGGCTTGGCTTTCCAGCTGCAGGATGATTTCCTCGATGTATATGGTGATTCCAAGGTGTTTGGTAAGGCTATTGGTGGTGATATCACTTCCAACAAGAAGACTTTTATGCTCATCAATGCCTTCAACCATGCCAACGATGCCCAGCGTGCTGAACTCCAGAAATGGGTGGATGCCAAGGAATTCGACCGCAATGAGAAGGTGGCTGCTGTTACCCGTCTCTATAACGAGATCGGTATCGACAAGATGGCACAGGATAAGATTGCCTATTACTTCGAGCAGAGCAAGAAGTATCTTGATGCTGTGAATGTGCCTGCTGATCGCAAGGAGGAGTTGGCGAAGTATGCACAGAAAATGATGAAGCGCCAGTACTAATCATCAAGTTTAAAGTTCAATGTTCAAAGTAATAGATACGCATACTCATCTTGATGCAGAAGAGTTTGATGAGGATAGAGCGGAAGCTTTCGCTCGTGCCAGGGAAGCGGGGGTAGGCAAGGTGTTCTTGCCTGCCATCGACGTGAAGACCACGCACGCTGTCCTGGCATTGAGTCGGGAATATCCGGGTTATGCCTATCCGATGATCGGTTTGCATCCTGAAGAGGTGAAGGCAGACTGGAAGGATCAGCTGGCTGAACTTAGGAAGATATTGGAGGAACATCGCATAATAGGCAATGCCAATCCTACAGGCGATTCTTCTCAAGTTTCTGACTTTATCGCCATTGGCGAAATCGGACTGGATTATTACTGGAGCCGTGAGTTCGAGCACGAGCAGTTGGAGGCATTCGAAGAGCAGGTGAAATGGTCGGTAGAAACCCGTCTCCCCCTGATGATTCATTGCCGCAAGGCACAGAACGAGATGGTGCACTTGCTTCGTCAATATCAGAAAGACCTGCCTGGCGGCGTCTTCCACTGCTTCACCGGCAATCAGAAGGAGGCAGAAGAGCTTCTCTCTTTCGATAACTTCGTGCTGGGTATCGGTGGTGTATCCACCTTCAAGAGCAGTCATCTCAGAGAAGACCTTCCGGCTGCGGTTCCGATGAATCGCATCATCCTGGAGACCGACAGTCCTTATATGGCTCCCGTGCCTTATCGTGGCAAGCGCAATGAAAGCGCTTTCGTGATAGAAGTGCTCAAGACTCTGGCGAAGGCATACGGAGTGAGTGAGGAGGAATTCGCTGAACAGACGAATAAGAATGTAGAAAGCGTCTTTCAGCTGAATTAAATCAGGAAAGCGTCTTTCCCCTATGAAATAATAAAAATTATAAGCTTAATATTAAAACCAAACTATTCATTATGACTAGAAAAGTAATTTTGGCTGCTATGTTGATGGCAGCTTTTGTACAGGGCACTCAGGCACAAGACCTGAGCGGCCAGCGTTCTGAAAAGCAGGACGTGCACATGATTCCTGGTAAGAAACTGGATCATCACGGACTCATCGTGAGTCCTACACCACATCTCCTGAATGTGGATGCTGCTAACCGACTCGACCTGCAGAAGGGTGTCAAGGTGATTGACAAGAAAGGTAAGTTTGCTGATGATGTGAAGTTCCTGACCGCTAACGCCAAGGGCATTCGCCTGACCATCGATTTCGGTGAGAAGCTTGCTGCTAAAGCAGGAGTGAAGCCTGTATCGGGTGCTTATAGCCTGAAGGCTGATGCCAAAGGTATCCAGATTGTGGGATACGATGAGCGTGGCGCTTTCTATGGCTTGCAGACCTTGCGTCAGATTGTAAACAGCGAGATGGCAAAGGGCCAGATGCCTTATACCACTTGCAACGACTACCCTGATCTTCCAAACCGTGGTGTGGTAGAAGGCTTCTATGGTGAGCCTTGGTCTCATCAGGTGCGTCTTTCCCTCATTGATTATTATGGAAAGAACAAGATGAACACCTATCTCTATGGTCCAAAGGATGATCCTTATCACAGCTGCCCTAACTGGCGCTTGCCTTATCCTGAGAAAGAGGCTAAGAACATCAGCGAACTCGTACAGGCTTGTCGCCGCAACCGTGTAGATTTCGTATGGGCTATCCATCCTGGACAGGATATCAAGTGGAACGAGGAAGACTATCAGAACCTGGTTCACAAGCTTGACTTGATGTACGACCTCGGTGTACGTTCTTTCGCTATCTTCTTTGATGATATTTCCGGCGAGGGTGCCAATCCTGTCAAGCAGTCTGAACTCTTGAACCGCCTGGCTAAGGAGTTTGTAAAGGCTAAGGGCGATGTTACACCGCTCGTGATGTGTCCTACCGATTATACCCGTCTCTGGGCGAATCCAAAACCAACCGGTTCTCTGGCTATCTTCGGTAATACCCTCGATCCATCTATCAATGTATTCTGGACGGGTGATGTGGTATGTAGTGACTTGACCCGCGAGACGCTCGACTGGGTGAACTCCCGTATCAAGCGTCCTGCTTACTACTGGTGGAACTTCCCGGTAACTGATTATGCACGCCATATCATCATGCAGGGTCCTACCTACGGTTTGCAGACCGACCTGACCAACAAGGATCTCTGTGGTTTCGTGAGCAACCCGATGGAGCATGGTGAGGCTTCCAAGCTGGCTCTCTACGGTGTAGCTGACTATGCATGGAATATCGCCAACTATAATCCGCTCGACAACTGGGAGCGTGGTCTGGTAGATCTGACTCCAGAGGCACACGATGCTTATCGTACATTCGCCATGCACTCATGCGATACAGAGACCGGTTATCGCCGTATCGAATCATGGGAAACCAAGAGCTTCCGCATCGACAACTTTACAGATGCAGAGTTCAATGCTTTGCAGAAGGAATTTGAAAAGGTGAAGAATGCACCTGCTCAGATGGAGGCAAACTGCAAGAATGCCTTGCTGATGAAGGAACTCCGTCCTTGGTTGACTGAGTTTGGTAAGTTGGGTAACCGTGGCTTGAAGACCATGCAGCTCATCAAGGAATACAAGGCTGGTAATGACCAGGCATTCTGGGATGGCTATGTAAACAACCGTATGAGCAAGGAAGATGTGGCTGCTTACGAGAAGCATAAGTCGGGAACCATGGTATTGCAGCCATTCTATGAGCAGTCTATGGATGATATGGCTTCTGGCTTCTTCAAGAAGTTGACTGGCAAGGTGCCTGCTTTCTATAAGGGTATCGGTACTTATGCTACCTTGAGAACTACCCAGAGCAAGGCGATGTTTGACAACGATTCTACTACCTATTATACATCAGGTAATGGTCAGAACACTGGCGATTGGATTGGTGCTGACTTAGGTTGTGTTCGTCCTGTTTCTGAGGTAAGAATCCTTCAGGGACGTAACTCTGTGGATGATGTGGATTACTTCGACAATACAGTTTTGGAGTATTCTCTTGACAAGAAGGAATGGAAGGCTCTTACCGGTGAGTTGAAGAAGCAGTATGTCATCAACTGGAAGACCGATTCTCCTGTTGAGGCTCGTTATATCCGCATCAAGAAGTTGAAGTCTGACAAGCGCAACTGGGCTGCAGTCCGTACCTTCGAGGTGAACCCAACTACCCCAGATCGTTTGAGCTTTACGGTAGAGGCAGGCAATCTGCAGGCAGCGATGTATGGTTTCGATGAGAACCCTTGCACCTCATTCACTAACGAGGGCACCCTTACTATGGGTGTAGAAAAGAATGTAAAGGGTTACACCCTGCTGTTGAAGTTGGCTCCTGGCAAATCATTGGTTTGTCGTCAGCTGAATGCCAAGGGCAAGGTATTGGCAACTACCAACATCGACCAGTCATTCTGCAAGATAGATTTGGTGAAGAAGGCAGCCAAGGTTCAGCTGGATGGTTCAGCCGAAATCTTCGAGATTATTCCTGAGAAGTAAAGGACAGAACTTTCGCAAGTGGGGAAGTCCGCTAGGACGCCATACTCTAGGCAGGGGATAACAAGTTCTTTATTCTCGTTAGGCGTCTCGCCGGATTTGCAATCCGGCGTTAAAAAATGTCCTAACCTATTTAGCCTCTGCGGATTTGCAATCCGCAGCAAAGGAGTATGCTTTTCCTTTTGTTGGGGGATTGCAAATCCCCCGGTTTTAATAGGTCGAACCTTTTTCTACGGCGGATTGCAAATCCGCCGGGACGAGTAGCCTGATATCTGTATGAGGAGCAGAAGTGCTGAATTCAAGAAAAAATCCCACGATTTTCTTGCTCAATAAGAATAAAAACCTTATCTTTGCAGCAGACTTAGAAGAAAACCGAATATCTCGGAACAAACAAGTGATAAATGATAAGGAGACAATTTTATGAAACAGATTGAGGAAAGATACATCAGCCCGCTGAAGAACCTCTATAAGCTTACCCAGCGCCCGAAGGAGCTGTGCGACAAGGTTTTCGACCGTCTCTTTGAGGAAGCCGAGATCGCCAAGTTTACCCCGCAGGAAATGAGGGAGTATGAAGCAAGTAAGATGGCATATCGTGACATCAAGAATTCCATTGATACTGCGAAAAGAGAAGGTAAAATAGAAGCTAATACAGAAACAGCCCAACGTTTGCTGGCTATGGGACTTTCTCCAGAACAGGTTGCTAAGGCAACTCTGCTCCCCTTGAAAATCATTGAGAATCTTCGTAACTCATAAAAAAGCGTGCATGTACAAGCCGTTATCGTACCCCATGCAGTTTATGTGTTTTCTGGAGTAACGGCAGCATCGCGGTTTTAATAGGTCGAACCTTTTTCTACGGCGGATTGCAAATCCGCCGGGACGCCTAGCGGTAGGTGAAATCTGTGAAATCTGTGGGACCTTTCATAGACCGCATAGGTTTCCAAATCTGCGTGACTTTTAAATTCTGTGGGAGTTTAAAACAAAAGGCTGGTAGGAATTTTTCCTGCCAGCCTTTTCTCGTGCTTTTTTTTGTGTGTCTTTAAACTTTACTTTCTGTAGGACTTGCCTTTCTGGCGGGTGATGATGTCTTTTTCCTCAAGCTATACTTTCCGTGCTTATCGAATACAATCCAATAGAGCACAGGAAGGATGGTGGCGATGAGCACCATCGAGATGAGGGTTCCGAAGAAGATGACGGCTCCCATCGGAGACCACAATGTGTTGTTCTCTATCATCATCGGCAATACGCCTACCGAGGCTGCTGCTGAGGTGAGGAAGATAGGACGCATACGGCGCTCACCAGCCTGGAAGGCGGCATCTCTTACCGAAAGACCCTTGTCGCGGCGAAGTTCCTCGGCATAGTCGAGCATGATGATACCGTTTCTTACCAGAATACCCATCAGACTCACGACACCCAGAATGCAGGTGATGCTGACATCGAAGCCGGTAATCAGAAGTCCTATCGCTGCACCGAAGATGCAGAGCGACATGGAGGAGAGATTCACCAGAGCCAGGCTGATGCGCTTGAAATGGAAGAGCAGAATGAAGAAGATGATCAATACCGCTATCAGCACTCCCGATATCACCTGTGGCATGGTTTCGCCATCCTTTTCTGCCATACCGCCAATCTCCCAATCCAGATCGGTACCGAGCGGGAGTTTCGATACTTTCTCTTTCAGCTTGTTGGACAACTGGTTGGCATTATAACCTCTCAACGGTTCACCGACGATGGAAATGGTGCGTATGCCATTGCGTCGGATGATGCAGCCATCGTGCCAGTCGGGAGAAATCTTGGCCAGCTGACGGAGCGGCACACTCGATGTTCCGCCCATCACAGGGATGTATTCGTTGGCAAGGTCGCTGTCGTTCTCCGACTTCAGTACCATCTTCACCGGATAATCGCCCTCCCAGAGGGTGGACATCGGAATGCCATCGCCAAAATGAATGGCAAGATCGGCAGAGAGCAGCGTCTTGTTCACACCCAGACGGTTGGCCTCGGTAGCATCCGGCGTAACCCGGATGCCCGGCAACGGCTCCTCGAAATTGGTGCGGATCAGATTGATACCTTCTATCTGATGCATGCAGGCAGCTATCTTCTTGGCGGCAGCCTTCAGATCGCTGATGCTGTCGCCGCTCACTCTTACTTCGATAGGGTAGCTGGCATTGTTGTAATCCATCTGCTTGAAGCGGATGTAGCAATCCGGGAAGTAGTTGGAGTAGCGGTCGGCATATCGGTCGAGTACCTCTTCGGTGGCACCGTTATCTACTGTATTCACGATGAACTGGGCAAAGTTGGGACCTCCAATCTGCGGAGCGTAGGTGGTATGGAAACGGGGCGAACCCTGTCCGATAAACGTGGTTACCGCCGTTACCTGCGAGTCGCGCTGCAGGATGTGAGCCATCGAATCAGCCACCTGTGCAGTTCTATCGGCTGTGGTTCCGTTAGGAAGATAGAACTCCACGGCAAACTGGTTTCTCTCGGCGATAGGCATCATTCGCTGCGGAAGATTCACGAAGATGACGGCACCGATGCTTACCAGCACCACGCCCACGATGAGGGTGATGCGAGGACTGGCGAAACAGTGCTTCAACAGCCAGGTGTAACCCATCTGCAGATAATCGAGCGGCTTCTTCCGGGCGTTGGGGGTAGGCTGACTGCTGATGCTCTGATGAATCACCCTATATTGTAAATAAGGTGTAAGCAGCAGCGAAACTGTGAGCGAGATGCTCAGGATGATGAACATCGCCCAAGGGAACGACTTGACGAAATCGCCCATGTCACCATGCATGGTGAAGAGGAACGGGAAGAAGGTGAGCGAGATGCTGAGCGTGGCGGAGAGTACCGACATGAAGAACTCACGTGGGGCAGCGATGGCTGCGTGCCAGCGCGACATGCCGTGGCCCAGCTTCTCCATATAGTTGTCGATAATGACAACGGAATCATCCACCACCATACCCAGGGTTACGATGAGGGCAGCCAGGGTGACGGTGTTCAGTTCCATACCGAAAAGATAGAAGATGCCCAGCGAAGAGAAGATGGTGATCGGGATGCTGAGGGCGGATACCTCTGCCACGCGACGTGGCATAAGCAGGATGACCACGATGATGACGGAGATGACCGAGATGAGCAGTTCGCGAAGGAAGTTGAGCACTGATTCGCTCACCACCTTGCTCTGGTCGGTGATGGTATTGATATGCACATCATCGGGTAGGGTCTGCTCAAACTCATCCATCGCCTGGTGAACGTCTTTTCCCATCTTCACGATGTCATTGCCCGGTCGCATCTCGATGGAGAGGAGCACGCATTTGTTGCCATTGCTCTTGATGTATTTGCTCAATTTGGGATATTCTCTCCTGATCTGGGCAATATCCTTCAGGCGCACGATGTTGCCCTTGGGGTCGGAATAGACAATCTGCTCTGCCACATCGCGCTCGTTGTTGTAGGAGTCGGTGATGTGGATAGGCAGGTTGAGGTTGCCCAGCTCCAGGTTTCCACTCATGGTGGTGAAGCCCTGTAGGGCGAGCTGGTTGAGCACCTTGTAGGAACCGATGCCGTATTTCGCCAACTTGTTCTGGTCCAGATAGATACTTATCTGTTCGTTCTCCAGTCCGTAGGTGCGGAGATTGGAGATGGCATCAATGCGGCGCAGGCGGTCCTTCAGCCGGTCGATGTAGGTGTTCAGTTCCCGATAGGTTTTCTGCTTGCTTTCCATCGTGATGAGCAGGGCAGAGGTATCGGCGATGTCGTCCACTGCCTGCAGGGCGAGAACGCCTGATGGGAGGGATGCCTTGAAGGCCTGCAGTCCGTGCTTGAACTTGCTCCAGAAGGCATCCCTGTCTTCTACATCATCGTTGAGTTCCAGGAATACGATCAGCATGCCGTCCTTGCTCTGGGTGTAGGTCTTCTTCTTGTTTACTTCCTTGTATCCGAAGATGAAATTCTCCAGGGGTTTCGCTACCCGTTCTTCCACCTCATCGGATGTGGCACCGGGATATACGGCAACACAGGCACCCTGGCGGATGGTGAATTGCGGCATTTCCTGCTTAGGCATGATGCAGATGCCCAGAATGCCCACGAAAACGAGCATACCCATGAGGAGCATCACGATATTATGGTTGCACATCGCCGATTCGATGAACGAACGCTTGATGATGCGATTGGGTTTTCTCGTAATACGAGCCTTGATATGGTCGTGAAGAGCGGTGTCCTTCTGCGGAATCCTCGGCTTGCTTGTATCTTGATTCTTGTCTTGATTCATATCTTTTCCCTCCACAATTTATCGGTTGTTACTCTTTCCGGTATCAACCATCATACCTTCTGATACCTTCTGCTGACCATTGATGATGACCTGGTCGCCAGTATGAAGTCCCGAGAGAATGATGATGCCATCTCCCTCGAAATCGCCTATGGTTACAGGTTGCTGGTGCGCCTTGCCGTTTACTACGGTCCAAACGAATCGGGAGTTATCTACATCCAGTTCAACGCTTTGCGGCGGAACGATGATATGAGCCGGTGCTGCTGCGCTGCCCTGAATCTGGGCGTTGCAGACCATACCCGGGAGCAGACGACCCTGCGGATTGGTGATACCCACCTTGATGTCGTAGGTATGCGAGATAGGATTGGCATCGATGCCTTTTTCTGAGATGGTCCCATAGAAGACGGCTCCTGAAAGAGCGGCAACCGTCAGCTTCACCTTGTCGCCTACGTGGAGAAGCGAGATTTCAGCTTCGGGTACGGACACCTTGGCATTGACCTGAGCCACATTGGCGAGTTTCAGCACGGGCTGACCAGGAAGCACGTAGGTTCCCATATCCACATTCTTGGCAGCGATGACGCCAGAAAACGGAGCTGTGAGTGTAGAGTGGGAGAGTTGCTGACGGGCGATGCTTTCGGCAGCCTTCGCCTGTTCCAGTTTACTTTCTATCTCCACCCATTTCATGTCCGAGATGGTTCCCGACTGATGAAGGGGCAGGAATCTCCTGTAGGCATCTTCTGCCTGCTTCAGGGTGGTGAGGGTAGCCCGGTGAGCCTCCTTCACGGTAGTAGGGTTGATGGTGGCGAGCAACTGGCCCTTGCTGACTCTGTCGCCCTCATCTACACGGATGGAAGTGATATTTCCGGCGATTTCAAAACTGAGTGTTGATCCCATCTTTTCCTCGATGGTACCCACATAGTCTTTCGTTCCCCCTAGGTTTGTATTTCCTACAGAGATTGTTTCCACCTTGATATTCTTCTTTTCCATCTTCCTGGCTTTTTCCGTACATCCTGTCAACAGCAGGCAGAATCCCGTAATCATCAGACTGCATCTCATGAATGTTAAACAGCTGCTACTGCATGTCATTAGCCATCCTGTCATACCATCTTTATTTTTCATATCTTCTTCTTTTTGTTATTTTTTTGCAAAGGTATGAAATAATGGCGAATGTAAGGGGAACAAAGTATTAAAAAAGTATTAAATATGTTTAAGAGCTAACGTTTTTTAGAAAAAAGATGTAACTTTGTATGCTGGAATAAACCATATAATTAAAATTCAATATGAAGAAAATCTTATCTATTGCTTTTGCTGCCTTATTGGCAACATCTTCTTTTGCCCAGAAAAGCGAAACGCTGCTGGAGCGCAACCAATTAGCAAAAACTCCTCCTATGGGATGGATGACATGGAACCTCTTTAAAGGTGACATCAGTGAACAGCTGATCAAGGAAACTGCCGATGCCATGGTAGAACACGGTTTCCGCGATGCCGGTTACGAATACATCTTTATAGATGACTTGTGGCAGGGAGGTCGTGACCGCCATAATAACATCATTCCAGACCCTAAGAAGTTCCCGAATGGTATCAAGGCGCTTGCGGACTATGTTCACTCCAAGGGATTGAAGTTGGGTATCTATTCTGATGCCGCCCAGCTTACCTGCGGTGGATGGACAGCCAGTTATGGTTTCGAGGAGCAGGATGCCCGCACCTTTGCTTCGTGGGGTATCGACTATCTGAAATATGACTACTGCAATGCTCCGGAGGACAGTGCCACAGCCCGTAAACGCTATCATACGATGGCTCAGGCTTTGAGCAAATCGGGTAGAAACATCGTTCTCGGTATCTGTGAATGGGGACAGCGCAACGGCGAAGAATGGTGCGAGCAGGTAGGCGGTTCGCTCTGGAGAACCAGCTATGATGTAAGAGATATGTGGAAAGATATCGTGAAGCAAGGCGGTATGGGTATTCTTGATATCGTGAATATCACAGCACCGCTCGCCAAAGATGTTCGCCACGGACAGTGGCCTGATATGGATATGCTGGTTGTGGGATTGAATGGCAAGGGCGGACCATCCAGTGATCTGGGTGGTGTTGGCTGCAGCTATACTGAGTATCAGACCCAGATGAGTATGTGGTGCATGATGTCATCAGTACTGGCATTGAGCAACGACCTCAGAAAGCTTTCTGCTGAGGATAAGCGCATTCTCCTGAACAAGGAAATCATCGCCATTGATCAGGATCCGTTGGGCAAGGCTGCTGAGCGCAAGGTAAATCAGGCTGATCATCAGATTTATGTTCGTCCTTTGGCAAATGGTTCTCATGCCGTTGCCATTCTTAACTGTGGTGATAAAGATAAGTCTATTCAGGCAGATTTCAAGCAGTTGGGCTTAAACGGCAAGTATCTGATAAGAGATGTATGGCAGCATCGCGACATTGCCAAGAAGGCAAACAGATGGAAAGGCACCGTGAAAGCTCACGAAACCAAGGTGTTTGTATTGAAATAAGCTATAAGTTGGGGCTCTCTTTCTAAGTAAGAAGAGAGCCCCTATTATTTTACTTTTAAGGGACGTTATGATAAATAGTGGTTATGAAAAGCATCGTTTAGGGAAATTCCTCTATCGGTTTAGGGAAAATCCTTACTATACCTCCAGAAATCGCCTTATCTTTGCAGCAGAAATCAGAAAGATGACTGAATTGACGATGATTCTGGAATCTGATGGTTTCCTGGAAAATGGAAGTTTAACATATAAAATAAGATAAGATTATGAAGAAGTTTATCATAGCACTAGTAGCAATGTTCATGATGACATTCACTTCTGCATCAGCAATGAGTTATGAACAGGCTCGCCAGCAGGCTCTGTTTCTGACAGACAAAATGGCTTACGAGCTGAATCTGACAGATGATCAGTATGAGGCAGCCTATGAGGTGAACCTCGACTATCTGATGGGCGTGGATACTTACGACGATCTCTACGGCATCTATTGGCGTCAGCGTAATCTCGACTTGAGCTACATCCTTCTGGATTGGCAGTATCGCTCATTCTGTGCCGCAAGCTATTTCTACCGTCCTCTTTACTGGGATGGTGGATACTTCCACTTCGGCATCTATGCACGCTACCCACGCAGAGATTACTTCTTCTTCGGAAGACCTCATTTCTATGCTGTATATCGTGGTGGACACAGCTGGAGAATGAATGGTGGCAGAAGCTGGTATCACGGACGTGAATTCGGCGGTCCGCGCCCTATCGGTGTTCGAGGTCAGGAACCAAGATTCGGTATGCGCGATGGATTCAATCGTGGCGATTATGGTCGTGGCAAGACGTTCGGTAACCTCAATCGTCAGAGCAGTACAAGAACTACGGTTACACGTGATCATTCTTTCGGCAACAGTCGCCAAAATAATGCTACCTTTGGAAGTGGTGTCCGTGGCGGTGGTTCTTTCGGAGGTTATAACCGAAGCGGATTCGGCAGTGGCTCTACCAACAACAGCCGTTCGTTTAACAATGGTTTTACTCCACGTTCCAGCACTCCAAACAATGGTTCTTTCGGTGGTCACCGTGGCGGCAATTCGTTGAATAACAGCCGTTCATTCAACAGTGGAAGCCGTTCCTTTGGCGGAGGCAGCAATGGTGCCCGCAGTTCCTTTGGAGGTGGTTCTTCCCGTAGCAAGAGCCATAATGGCGGCGGTTCATTCGGTGGCAGAAGATAGTTAGACCAATTTATCAAACCAAATATATACCAAAAGAAGGGACATTCCAAGTGATTGGAATGCCCCTTTGCTTTTTTAGTATGATGAATTGATATACTATCAAAGATCATCAAAAAAGATAATCTACAGAACTATATAATTGAATGACAAGTATATAGATGATAAAGAGAGGAGCAGACTGGCGAATCCCATCCGCCATTGCCTCTCCCATTGCCTCAATACTGTTCAGTCTTTGGCTGACTACGCCGAAAGACTGTGCCATGACAATGACCATAAAACAGATATAGGGCAAGATGCTTCTGGAAAAACTGCTGGAGGCATATCCTCCCATTACATTGAGCAGGATGGCATGAGGAATGAGCGTGAGCAACAGCATCACACCGATAAACAGGACGAATTCCAGGCAAACCAACCTCAAGGCATTGCGCTGTCGGTAAACCTTATGATCGTATTTTAACAAGCCGCTAGCCCGTAGCGTTCCCCAGGCAATGCTGATCAGCAACAGCCATACCAGCCAAGGTGACTGCAGGTTGGCGGTGAAAGTGCCGAAGAACCATCGGATACCTTCCGGGCTGAGCAATGACCGGGGAAAGACATCGGGCATGGCGGCAGTGATGAGCCATGAAGCCAGCACCAGTACTAGCTGTGCCAGTATCAGCAGGAACATGGCATAGCCACATATCCTGCTGAATGTATGACTATTCTTCATCAGCCTGCAAATTATCAATATCGATGATGCGTAACTCGCAGGCACGTACCACGAGTCGGGTCGCATTCACGCTCATTCCGTTATTACCATCTGGGAAGAGCTTCTGTACGAGTTCATTCTGCCGTTTTTCCAGACTCTTTACTCCGAATGGCATACCTCGCAGGTTCGTGATCTGCTCCTTGGTATAACCCAGGGCGAGATGGCGGAGGAATCGTTCGTCGTACTCATCAATCTCGTAATTGATCATCGCCTCCTGATGCATCAGTTGGCTTCCTACGCTCTTCTTGAATCTATCAACGATCTTCTGGAGAATCGGCTGGTTGAAAACCAGTTTCTTTCCACTCATGCAGGAAGCCACGTCACCACGGGTAAGCAATTCTCCGCTCTTGAGGATGATGCCTTCACAGCCTGCATCGAGCACATCCACCCATAACTTCTCGTTGAGAATCTCACCGGTAAAGATCAGGACCTTCACATCAGGATACTGTTCCTTTGTACTACGGCAAATCTCTACTCCAACAGTGGTGGAGCCACCCAGGCCAAGATCAAGCAGTACAAGGTCTGGCTTTTGCTGTTTGATGAGTTTCCAATAAGCGATTTCACTATCCGCAGTGCCGATGATTTCAGCTTCGGGTATGTCGTTCTTGAAGATTCCTTCTGTGCCTTTCAATTCCAGAGGCACATCTTCTACTATAATAACCTTAAAATTATTCATGTCTTTGTCTTTATTATTTTTTCAGGTAAAACGATTTCTATCATGAGTTTGCCGTCTGATGACGGCTTGGCAAGAATGCCGCAGCCACGCAGGTTGGTTGCCTCCCCTATTTCTCTCACAATCTGGCGGGCCACCAGATATTTCATATCGCTGGTGAGCGGTGTGAAAAGATGTGGATGACGGGTTGCGTCAAATGGAATATCGTGAAGGATATACTGGCAGGTTACATAGGCGGATGATGAGGTTGCTTCCTGATAAGTGAAGTTCTTCACTCCGCCAGTGATAAGCTTCCTGAGATATGCCAGCAAGTCTGCGTCGCATTTCACGGTTCCTTCCACCTGCTCCATTGCCTGTGCGCTGAGCATCGTGTATATTGCCTTGTAGTAATCCACCAACTCCTGCAGGGAAGTAACATCCTCCGGGGTACTATCGATAAGCTGTCTGATTCGCGATGGGTAATACATCGTTTCGTGCTTGAGCGTAGAGAGACAGTTGTCGAGTACGGAATTGGCAATGTGCAACTTTCCGTTTTCATACTCGGCACGATGCAGCTCATCTTCTGCCATTTCTATATTCGTAGCCTCGTTCTGCTGCATATCAATGCTTTGCTTCAGTGCCTGCGAGATACGTTCCACCACCTCGTTGAGCTGAGGAAAAAGCTGAGCGTTACGTATATTATTGCTGCCGGATGGAGTCCAGATTCCGGTAATCTGTTTCAGCTTATCCGTGTTGGAATCACCACTGAGCAACACCTTGTTAATGCCATTGATTTTTTCTACGGCATAGCGATAACGGAGAATGTGGCGATAGTATAGCAGATAGTATGCCAGCGGCAATTGTAACAGCAGGATAATCAGCAAGACGATGGCTACCGCCTTCGAGTTTTCTGAAGTCTGCATGGTTCTTACGTAGTTATCGAGCGAATTATCCGCACTCCGTTCACGGAAGAGCTGTGTATATACCTTGTTGTTACTATCGTATAGTTCCCATTTGTGGAGTGCCAACGCTGCCACGGCACTCTCATTGCGGATATCGAGTATGACCTCGTAGTTGGTTGGCAAACTGTCGTGCAGCCATTGGATTTCGGCAGCGGTTCCTTTCATGGGATGTGCCACCATCAGATATTTCCCATCAGGATTCAATGTCAGATAGTATCGGTTGAGATAGCTGCGAGACGAATCTGCCATAGCCAGGGTCCGCTCGTAGGTACCATTGATATTACTGAAATAGGCACTGTCGGCATAGGATGCTGCTTTTTGCAGCAATCGCGATGTCTGCTTATTGCCCCAGTGCCTGTCAGTTCTGTGCTTGTCAGTTCTGTGCATAGAGACATTTTCCCGAGTGCTTCCCTGTACGGCAGATGGGATATTACACCCTATCAGCATCAAGGCAAGCATCAGTATCATTTGCATTTTCCGAATACCGCAAGGCAGTCGGAAAGTGAACCTACTACCCTTTCCCGGCTCACTCTCTGCCTGAATATTACAAGGAGAGAAGAGCGAACTGATTTTCTTGTATTTATCAATGATGCCCTTACAGTTGAGCAAACCGAATCCATGTCCGCCGGTATAGGTGCGGTCGAAGATATGTTCCAGTGTTTCTTCATCCATACCTTTTCCCGTATCTACTACAGATATTTCCACAAATGCCCGATGGCTCTTGGCACTAACCACGACCTCACCTCCTGCAGGTGTAAACTTCCTGGCGTTGTCGGCGATGGTGTTAATCATGAATAGTGTCAGCGTACGGTCTGCCTTTACCGTGGCATCCGTAGGCTGTACGGTCAGTTTGACCCCACGCATTTGAAAACTCATTTTTCCTTTGGCTACAATATCGAAAAGTGGCTGGAGCGGGAAACTCTCTATGCGGAGATTGATGGCTCCCTGACGCATCTGTATCCAATCGGTGAGAATGGAATTATATTGATTGATTTTATCAGTCAACTCTGAGATATAGGTATATCGCTCCTGTTTCACTTCTTCTGGATCATCTCCCTTCATCAGCCTATCTACCTCATGGATCATACGGTCGATAAATGGGGTGATGCTATTGACCAGAGAAAGCTTGGCACGCTGTTCCAGGTTGCGGCGTCTATTGTCAGATATATGAAGCTGGACCATATTCTTGGCTTCTTCCAATTCTTCATGTTTTTCTGATAACGCATTGATATGCTGCATGTTCTGTTCTTCCCATTCATGTAAAGGTATCAGCAGGGATTCTACAGAACTTTCCTTGGTATTGCGGCGCTTCATTCTGTCGAATACATAGAGCAAGACCACAACCAAGACTATCGTAAAGATTACCGCAGCAATCATCGTGTTCAGCTGGACGGCATTGTTGTCCAACTGAGTGGCACGCGCTTCCAACTGCCTGTCTTGTCGGCTCTGCTCCTGCAAGTCGAGGTAAACATTGCGGTTGTAATCGCTTTCCGGCTTATCATCGATGGCGGAATAAACCAGGCTGAGTCTTTCTCGGATAGATGCCACCAGGTCGGGTGCCTGCTGGATGGCTCTGTTCTGGTTGAGTGCCCTATTCAGGCAATCGCCTGCCGATTTATAATCCTTGATCTGCCAGTAGCATTCTGCCAGTGTGCGGTATGCTCCTGCCGTCTGGTAAACATCTCCGTATTCAGAAAAGATATTGAGTGCGCGTTGCGCAAAGTTTCCTGCCAGAAGTTCCAAAGGCATCTGTTCAACATTGAGATACTGGAAAGCCGGCAGATTGTTTTTTACCAGGAAATCGCGCTGTTCCGGATCCTGAATATGTTCGCTGATAGATTGCAGTGCGTTTGCCTGCCAGTATGGATAAGGATTGCTGCCACTAGCCAAAAAGTAGAGACGAATGAGCATATCAAATTCCGCCTGACAGATTTCCTGTGGGGTGCCATGAGTGATGGCGCCACCAGCTCCCATATTATAAAGATAGTTGAGATACTGTGCCGTATCCTGTTCTACTTCATCCGGGTCAAGATCTGCCAGCGCATTGAGCATCGGCTTGTCTAGCTGTACATAATAAAAATAGGTGGCAGCAACGATATCAAACTCACTCTTCGCATAAATGGCGCGATGACGCTCCCGAAGAGGAAGGTTATCTATTTCTTCACCGATTCTTCGCAGTTTACGGATGGCTTTTTCTCTAAAGCTGTAGAAATCCTTGTTGCGGGCCTCACGCTGACAGAGTCGCATATTCTGAACGTCGGCAATAAGGAGTTCTATCTGGTTGTCACTGCGTTTGTTAACCTTGTCCAGCCATCGCTTGGCAGTATGGTAATCCATCTTGGCAATAGCCACAAAAGCCAGGTTGTTGCAAGCCTCCGCATATCCGGCAGGATAGTCTTTAGAAAGAGCCAAAGCCTTCTCTGCCAATACTTTAGTAGAATCAAGGTTACGATAGTGAAGCGCATAAGAAAGATAATTCAGCTCATCTACTTCGCCCTTATGCGATGGCGAACAAGCTGAAAAAACAAACATCGCCACCATCATACAGATGATGGCGATGCCATAAATATGATGAAATCTTTTATGCATTCTAATTATGCACGTGCCTTAGCAATGTAGCCCAAAGCTTCCTGGCACTTGGCTGTGATGGCAGCCCAATCTGCAGCAGCAACAGTCTCCTTAGGGAAGAGTTTAGATCCCATACCTACACAGAAAACACCCGCCTTGATCCAAGGAGTAAGGTTCTCCTCTGTTGGCTCTACTGCACCTGTTACCATGATGTTGCTCCAACGCAATGGTGCCATTACATTCTTAACGAATGAAGGACCACCTACATTACCTGCAGGGAATACCTTGGTTACATCGCAACCTGCAGCCTGAGCATTGTTGATCTCTGTTACAGAACCACAACCTGGTGAATAAGGCACCAAACGACGGTTACATACTGGAGCAATGTCAGGGTTGAAGTTAGGACCAACGATGAAGTTTGCACCCAACTGGAGATACAAGGAAGCTGTACCAGCGTCAACCACTGTGCCAGCACCCAAGATCATCTCAGGGCACTCCTTATCAGCCCACTTTACCAACTCTCCGAAAATCTCGTGAGCGAAATCGCCACGGTTGGTGAATTCAAATACGCGAACGCCACCCTCGTAGCATGCCTTGATCACGTTCTTGCAGATTTCGATATCTTTATTGAAGAATACAGGAACCATACCAGTCTCTTTCATAGCTGCCATGACCTGCATTTTGCTAAACTTTGCCATCTTTTTGTTTTAATGTTAAATGTTTAATGTTAAGTGTTATCGCTGTACACGACCATTAGCATTACCGCCAGCAAGGCTCTCAACCTCGTCAACAGACACCAAGTTGAAGTCGCCAGGGATAGTGTGCTTCAATGCAGAAGCAGCAACAGCGAACTCAAGTGCCTCGCCCTGAGTCTCCTTAGTCAGGAGACCATGGATCAAACCACCAGAGAAAGAGTCACCACCACCTACGCGGTCGATAATAGGGTTGATATCGTAGTGCTTGCTCTGATAGAACTCCTTACCATCATAGATAAGAGCCTTCCAACCATTGTGGGTAGCAGAAAGAGACTCACGGAGTGTAGAAACGACATACTTGAAGCCGAACTCTTCCATCATACCCTTGAAGATGCCATAGTAACCCTCAGCATCAGTCTTGCCGCCTTCTACGTCTGCATCTGGCTTGAAGCCCAGGCAAAGCTGAGCATCTTCCTCGTTACCGATGCAAACATCTACATACTGCATCAATGGGCGCATAACAGAGATAGCCTTCTCTGATGTCCAGAGCTTCTTGCGGAAGTTGAGGTCAACAGATACTGTTACGCCATGACGCTTAGCTGCCTCACAAGCCAACTTGGTCAATTCTGCAGCCTTGTCGCTGATAGCAGGAGTAATTCCGCTCCAGTGGAACCACTGAGCACCCTCCATGATCTTATCAAAGTCGAAATCAGAAGGATCAGCCTCTGCGATAGCGCTGTGAGCACGGTCGTAGATAACCTTAGATGGGCGCATAGAAGCACCTGTCTCTGCATAGTAGAGACCTACTCTATCACCACCGCGGGCGATAAACTCAGTATTGACGCCGTAACGACGAAGACCATTTACTGCAATCTGGCCAATCTCGTGCTTTGGCAACTTTGATACGAAATATGCATCGTGACCATAGTTAGCAAGGCTAACAGCAACGTTAGCCTCACCACCACCAGGGATGATGCGAAGTGACTCACTCTGGATGAAACGATCGTTGCCTTCTGGTGACAAACGAAGCATAATCTCGCCTAATGTTACAATCTTTGCCATTGTTTGATAGTTTTAATTTCTTTGTTTTTATTGTTTGTTTACTAATAGACAATTTTGTTGTAGTTGTCCGTAACCGTTGGCAAAAATAGCTATAATTTCTCGAATACCAAAATTTAATCGCAGTTTTTTTCATTTATCGCCCTATTTTTTCGTATTTTTCTCACTTTTCCCCTTTTTTTCTCTTTTTTTTTCGATTTTTGTGCAAAAAAAGAGCTGTGCATTCGCACAATTCAAAAAAATGTTGTATATTTGCGCCCGAATGCTGATGGTGTGACCGCACACAAACCAGAGTTCAACAAAACATAGTAAAAAAGCACAGTTTGTGCGCACAGTTATGAAAGGAACGCTGCCGTCTTTCAAGATAAAAGTCTCCTACTATATAATAATGTACGTGCGATGTGCTCAAACCATAAACTTAAAAACAATGGCCGAAAGAATCAGAATCAAGGATATCGCCGAAAGAGCAGGCGTATCTGTAGGAACAGTGGACCGTGTGCTCCACGACCGCCCGAACGTGTCGAAGCCGGCTCGTGAGAAGGTGGAACAAGCGCTCAAGGAAATGAATTATCAACCTAATATGTATGCCAGTGCATTGGCATACAACAAGGCTTATACTTTTTATCTTCTGATACCGAAGCATGAATCGGAAGCCTATTGGGAAGAGATAGAAGAAGGTGCCCGAAAGTGCGAAGACCAGCGCCGGGATTTCCATATCGATTTAGAGATTCGATTCTACGAGCGTTCCAGTGAGGATTCTTTCAAGGCTGTTTCACAAGAGATTCTTGATGCCAATCCGGAAGGTGTTATCATAGTACCATCATCTTTGGAAGTGACACGTGGTTTTACAGACCAGTTGCATCAAAAGGGTATTCCATTTATCCTTCTCGATTCTTATATGCCAGACTTGCGCCCTCTCTCCTTCTATGGACAGGATTCGTTCTGCTCTGGCTACTTTGCAGCCAAGATGCTGATGATGCTTGCTGGAAAGGAACAAGAGATTATGCTGATGAGACAGACCAAGGACGGTCATGTAGTCAGCAAGCAGCAGGATAACCGTGAGGTGGGATTCCGTCATTATATGCACGATCATTTCCCACAGATTGTCATCAATGTGCTCGATCTTCCGCTCAATGGAACCCGCAACGAGTACCAGAAGATGCTGGGTCAGTACTTTGATGAACATCCTGCTACACATCATTGTATAACAATGACATCGAAGGCGCATATCGTGGGAGATTATCTGCTTAAGTCCAATCGTCGTGATGTACAGATCATGGGTTATGATATGGTGGGCAAGAATGCAAAATGTCTTCGCGAGGGCAGTATCTCGTTCCTCATCGCACAGCATGCCTATATGCAGGGCTACTATTGCGTGGATACCCTCTTCCGTGCCATCGTTCTCAAGAAGAAGGTGAATCCGGTGAATTACATGCCTATTGAGCTGCTGATGAAGGAGAATATCGATTTCTACCGCAGGACGCAGATCTAAGGCTGAAATGAAGCGACTAGAATAGGAATATAAATGATAAATGATAAATAAACAAAAACAAAACTACAGAATGAAACTATCAAGCTTTATCAAGATTAACCCTGCCGACTCGGTAGTGGTTTGTTTGCGTCCTATGCAGAAGGGCGAGGTTATCGAGGTGGATGGCAAGAGTATCACTCTCTTGCAGGATACTCCAGCTGGACATAAGGTGCTCATCGATGATGCTGCCGAGGGACAGAATATCATCAAGTATGGCTACCCTATCGGTCATGCCAAGCAGAATCTGAAGCAGGGTGAATGGGTGAATGAGAACAATCTCAAGACCAACCTTGCCGGTACGCTGGAATATACCTATAATCCAGTAGATGAGCAGTTGGACATTGCCAAGGAATCACGTACCTTCCAGGGCTATGTACGCAAGAATGGCGAAGTAGGTGTAAGAAACGAGGTGTGGGTAGTACCAACCGTAGGTTGCGTGAATGGTGTTGCCGAGAAACTCGTAGAGCTCCTGAAGAAGGAGACTGGCTGTGAGGGCATTGATGCCATCCACGCTTGGCACCATAATTTTGGTTGCTCTCAGCTTTCCGGCGACCACGAGAACACCCGCAAGGTTCTCCGTGATATCTGTCTGCATCCGAACGCTGGTGCTGTTCTCGTTCTCTCATTGGGTTGTGAGAACAATCAGCCTGACGACTTCATGAAGATGTTGGGCGATTACGATCAGGATCGCATCAAGCTCCTGGTAACACAGAAGGTTGAGGGTGATGAGATCGAAGAGGGAATGAAGATTCTCCGTGATCTTTATGCCAAGGCTAAGGAGGATAAGCGTGAGGAGGTACCGGTAAGCAAGCTTCGCGTAGGTTTGAAGTGTGGTGGCTCTGACGGCTTCAGTGGTATCACTGCTAACCCTCTCGTTGGTGAATTTTCAGACTGGTTGGTTGCTCAGGGCGGAACCAGCATCCTTACCGAGGTGCCTGAGATGTTTGGTGCTGAGACTATTCTGATGAACCGTTGTGAGAATAAGGAACTCTTCGATAAGACCGTTCATCTCATCAATGATTTCAAGGAGTACTTCCTCAGTCATGGTGAGCCTGTTGGTGAGAATCCTTCTCCAGGCAACAAGGCTGGCGGTATCTCTACTCTGGAAGATAAGGCACTGGGTTGTACCCAGAAGTGCGGTCGTGCTCCTGTCAGTGGCGTGCTGCAGTATGGTGACCGTTTGGAGACAACAGGTCTGAACCTCTTGTCTGCTCCAGGTAATGATCTCGTGGCAGCAACCGCATTGGCTTCTGCAGGCTGTCAGCTTGTACTCTTCACAACGGGTCGTGGTACCCCATTCGGAACATTCGTTCCAACGATGAAGATTTCAACCAATAGCAAGCTTGCCCAGAACAAACCAAATTGGATTGACTTCAATGCCGGAGAACTGGTTGAAGGCACCGATATGAAGGAGTTGGTAAACAGGTTCATCGATAAGATCATAGCAGTTGCCAGTGGCGAGGAAGCTCGCAACGAGTACAACGGCTATCGAGAGATTTCCATTTTCAAGAATGGAGTAACATTGTAATAACTTAAAAAGAAACATGAGTAATAAGAAAGGATTGTTGGCGTTGTCGCCATTGTTTTTGTTGATTGTCCTCATCGTAGCATTCACCGTCTATTCGGTAGATGCCAGTCATAAGGATACCAATTTGTCGCTCACCGTGGCATTTATGATCTCCAGTATCTATGCCATTGCGATTTCTGGTGGTATGCCCATCAAGAGTCGTGTAGATACCTATAGCAAGGGTGCCGGCGCCAACAATCTGATGCTCATGCTGTGGATATATGTATTGGCAGGTTCCTTCGCAGCTTCGGCTAAGGCGATGGGAGCTGTCGATGCAACGGTCAATCTTGCACTCAGCATTCTTCCGGCAAGCATGATCCTGCCGGGACTGTTTCTGGCAGCCTGCTTTATCTCCGTATCCATCGGAACAAGTGTAGGTACCGTTGTGGCACTTGTTCCGATAGCTGCGGGACTCGCCCACTCCATGGGCGTAAATATAGGTATGATGACAGCTATCATCGTTGGTGGAGCTTATTTTGGAGATAATCTCTCCTTTATCTCTGATACAACGGTAGTAGCTACCCAGACTCAGAATTGCAAGATGAGCGATAAGTTCCGTGTCAATTCTCTTATCGTAGTACCTGCCGCCGTTATTGTACTGGCTATCTATGCCGTGATGGGTATCGGTCTGCAGGCACCTACTGATATTCCGGAGGTTGAATATATCAAGGTGCTCCCTTATCTGGTAGTGCTTGTCACTGCTGTGGCGGGTATGAATGTGATGGCGGTTCTTACGATGGGAACATTGCTCTGTGGTGTGATTGGTGTAAGCTGTCAGCTCCTGGGTGCTACCGGAGGTTACGATCTCTTCGGCTGGTTCTCAGCCATGGGTAACGGAATCATCGGTATGGGCGAACTGGTCATCATCGCAATGATGGCGGGTGGCATGCTCGAAATCATCCGTGAGAATGGCGGTATCAATTATATCATCGATAAGATTACGGCTCACGTCAGCAACAAGCGAGGAGCCGAACTGTCTATTGCAGCACTGGTTTCCATGGTCAATGTATGTACTGCCAACAATACGGTTGCCATCCTCACGGTAGGCAACATAGCCAAGAAAATCGGTGATAAGTTTGGAGTTGACAACCGCAAGGCAGCCAGTATCCTCGATACTTTCTCCTGTACGGTTCAGGGCTTGATACCTTACGGAGTACAGATGCTTCTGGCAGCAGGTCTTGCCAATCTGAGTCCGATGGATATCCTTCCATACCTCTATTATCCTCTGGCTATCGGTATAGCTGCGCTGTTTTCGATACTATTTCGTTACCCGAAGCGATACAGCTAGAATGGAAGTAGCTTATTATCAATTGTTTAACTTTCAAATGAATACACGATGGATTTTTTACAGAGAAACCTTTTTGTCAAGCTGCGTTCCGACCACTTCCATACGAAGGAGGAGATGGAACCGATGACTACCTTCAAACAGAAGAAGATAGCCCAGATGATGAAGAACCTCAGCGATGTGCCTGCGGGTGAAGTACGCATGAACAATGGTTTCCTGAACCGACGTTTAGCCAGCATACAGGAAAACGAGCGTCATGCCATCGACACCTCTATTGAGACCATTCATTTACTTCGCATCATCGTATCCAATATCAATGGAATATTAGCCAATGGCGTTAATCTCGGTGGCATCATCGAGATGGGAAACTACCTGCGCACCAAGGGCGACAAGGTAGATTTCGTAAAACTGGAAAAATGGCTGCGCAAGCTCCGCATCCAGCGTATGGCGCAGTTGCAGGGCAGTGTACTTATCCTTTTCTTCGAATTTGAACAGGATGAGATACCTTTCGTGCGCCGTGTAGAACGTGGTGCCTACAAGCTGACTCTCCGTTCGCTTTATTATAACAGTCTCGATCAGCAGGAAATTTTATTCGAGCAGACCCAGGCTGGATTCGTTCGCACCACCGGTGGCACGATGCGCAAAAACCTGCGCCGCAGTATGCGGTATCTGGAATATGCGCCCATAGAAACTATCAGCAATTTCTGTAATAACTTCTACCGCTCGCTCTCAGAAATCGAAGAATAATATAAAATATATAAAAAATAAGCATACTCTGTGACGAATTTCAAGCGATTTTCGTACCTTTGCATCTATGAAACGATTTTGTATAACAATAATATCAACAATTATAGCATTATGCGCAAGTGCGCAGGTGCAATGCGAGGATACCTGCAGTCATGTGCATGGCATAGACCTCAGCCACTATCAGGGCAATGTGTTCTGGGAAACGGTGGGCGATAACTCCAAGATGGCGTATGTCTATCTGAAGGCTACCGAAGGTGGAACCAATGTAGATAGCAAATATAAGCAGAATATTGATCTGGCTCATAGATATGGACTCAAGGTGGGTTCATACCACTTTTACCGTGCCCGTATTCCGCAGAAGACCCAGTTGGAGAATTTCATGGCTCAATGCCGACCGGGCGACCAGGATCTCTTGCCGATGATCGACGTAGAGACCAAGAGTGGTTTGGAAACAGAAGAATTTTGCGACTCACTCTTCAAGTTCCTGCATCTCGTGGAAAAGGCATACAAACAGAAGCCGCTCATCTATACGGGTGCCAACTTCTATGACCATTATCTCTTGGGAAAGCTCGACAGTTACAAACTGATGATAGCACAATATACCAAGCGAGAACCAGTGCTCAAGGATGGAAGAGACTTTGAGATGTGGCAATATACCGGTAAGGGAAAGCTGAACGGTATCAATGGCTACGTGGATAAGAGCAGATTCATGGGCAGGCATCGATTGAGAGAGATTAGATTCAGACACAGATAAGGCTTTGTAACTTTGAACTTTGAACTTGGAACTTGGAACTTGGATCTTTGAACTTTATGATTAGTTTTAAGGTAAAGAGTGAATATCGTCTGAAAGCATAGAAATATGAATCATTTTTAGTAAAACATAAACTTTAAATAAAACTATGGCAATTATTAAATGTCCAGAATGTGGCCGCCAGATCAGTGACAAGGCTCCAACCTGTCCTAGTTGTGGCGTTGAGATAGCTGGAAAAATCACTAAATGCCCTCATTGCGGTGAGGTTTATTTCAGCAGTCAGGAGATGTGCCCAAACTGCCATGAGATAGCAGTGGGTGTTACGCATCCTGTTGCATCATCTGCAGCAGTAAAAGATTCAACACCGGTTGCCCCTCCGTCTCCGGTAACTTCTCCAGCTTCAGAGATTTCTTCGACTTCTCAAGTAGTATCTTCTACTTCTCAGACTGTCCCTCCAACCCCTCCTGTCCCACCAGTACCTCCTGTACGTCGTCCTGGTGTTACTGCGAGCGGAAATGATGGCGGAGAGGGCAATACTCCTCAGGAACCACAGAAGAAAAAGAACACCCGCTCTATCTTCATCATCTCATTCATCTTTGCTGTCTTGGCATGTGGCATTATGTATTACTTCTACGACAGTGCCAATCGCAACAAGGAGATGGAAGCTTATGAGTATGCGATGCAAAGCAGCGATCCGATGGTACTGCAAAGTTATCTCGATACCTACAAGGATGCAGATGAAGCACATCGCGATTCCATCATGGCTCATCTTGACCAGTTGAAGCAGAACGACCAGGATTGGACCAATGCGATAGTGAGCGGATCGAAAGAAGCTTTGGAAGAATATCTCCAGAAGTATCCTAACAGTTTGCACAAACAGGAAGCTTTGCTTAAAATAGATTCCCTCGACTGGAATGTAGCTAAGGCTGCAGATACAGCTGATGCCTACCAGGCATACCTGAATGCTCATACAGATGGTGCTCATATTGAAGAAGCAGAAAATGCCCTGAAGAAGGTGAAGAGCCGTGACCTCCAGCCAGAAGAAAAGCAGATGGTGAGCGGATTGTTCCGTCAGTTCTTCCAGAGCATCAATTCCCGTAATGCGGATGGATTGACAGCTACCTGCGAGGATATTCTCTCTTCCCTGCTTGGTAAGAACTCGGCTACCAAGGCTGATGTCGTTACCTTTATGGACAAGCTCTATAAAGATAATGTAGCCAATATGAACTGGCACATCAACAACGACTACCAGATCAAGAAGCGTGAGGTTGGCGATGAGGAATATGAGTATCAGGTACAGTTCTCTGCCCGTCAGGACGTAGATTTGACAGATGGCACCAAGAAAGAACAACTCTTTAAGATTTCTGCAGTTGTTTCACCTGATGGCAAAGTCTCTGCCTTCAATATGAACAAGGTATCTGAGCCACAGCAATAGAATTGTTCTGATTAAAAGATTCGTAAGTTCTAAAACAATATAAAAAGAAAGCTCCGATGGTTTGTTGATTCCATCGGAGCTTTCTTTTTTCCTTTTACTTTGCTTCCTTCATCTGTCGGAGCAATTCCTTCTGTTTTTCATTCAAACCAGTAGGCAACTTCACGTTATAGGTAATCATCAGATCACCAAAGGTTCCATCACCTCTGTCATAACCCTTGCCGCGAACACGTACCTTGGTACCGTTCTGGGTTTCCGGTTTGATCTTCAGTTTAATCTTTGAACCATTGCTCAATGTGATGATACCCTCACCACCGAGCAGTGCGGTGTACATGTCGATATTCACATTCATGTTCATCTCGCCCGTATTCGTTCTGCCGCTACGGCCACCGCAGCCGCCGTTACATCCGCCTGTACCATATTCAGCACCGGCACCGAAACCAGCACCTGCTCCGCCGAATCCGCCAAAGCCACCGAAACCGGCACCTTGTGAACCACGGGCACGACCTCCGCCGAAGAGATTTTCGAAGAAGCTGGAGAAACCGCCTCCTCCACCACCGAAGCTACTGAAGTCGAAGCCTTCGAATGGATTTCCACCAGCGGCACCTCCGCCGGCAGCTCCATCATAGCCTCCACCGCCGAAGCCTCCTACATTCTTCCACTGTTCGCCGTACTGGTCGTACTTAGCACGCTTTTCCGGATCCGAAATCACCTCATACGCCTCGTTCAGCGCCTGGAACTTAGCCTTTGCCTTTGGGTCGTTAGGATGCAAATCCGGATGAAACTGTTTAGCACGCTTGCGATATGCAGCGCGCACATCCTTCTGCGGGATGTTCTTATCTACACCGAGAATCTTGTAATAATCTACAAATGCCATAGTATAATACCTCCTATTTTTATGATTTTTATAAGAATCCAACAAAAAGTATGCCGTAATTGCCAACTTTTTTGTAATTTTGCAGTTGAAACAAATAAATTCGAGAAAAAATATGAAACAGTTATTCGCAGCGCTCCTCTTGGCGCTCACTTTTAATTCGCAGGCAATGGCACAGCAGCGCACCGTCAAACTCAGAGTGATTCAGACGAGTGATGTCCATGGTTCTTTCTTCCCATACGATTTCATCAATCGCAAACCGAAGGCAGGAACCCTGGCACGCGTATCCTCTTATGTAAACGATCTGCGCAAGACCTATAAGGACAATGTCATCCTCCTGGAAAATGGCGATATCCTTCAGGGACAACCTACCTGCTACTTCTATAATTATGTCAACACCCAGGCTCGCAATGTGGCAGCTGATGTAGTCAACTATATGAAGTATGATGCCCAGGCTTTCGGTAATCACGATGTAGAGACCGGTCATGCGGTTTACGATAAGTGGATCAGGGAGTTAAACTGTTCGGTGCTGGGTGCCAATATCATTGATACCAAGACCGGTGAGCCTTATGTGAAGCCTTATATCATCCTGAACCGTGAGGGTGTGAAGATAGCTGTTCTCGGTATGCTGACTCCAGCTATTCCTAACTGGCTGACAGAGAATCTCTGGAGCGGTATGAAGTTTGAGAATATGGTGACCTGTGCCCGTAAATGGATGAAGATTATCCAGGAGAAGGAGAAGCCGGACGTTGTCATTGGTGTCTTCCACAGCGGTAAGGATGGCGGTATTGTCACTCCCGAATATGAGGAGGATGCCTCCCTGCGGGTAGCAAAGGAGGTGCCAGGCTTCGACATGGTACTCTTCGGACATGACCATACCCGCTGCAATGAGACGATCCTGAATGTGGAAGGTAAGCCTGTGGTGTGTCTCGACCCTGCCAATAATGCCCTGAATGTGGCAGATGCCGAGGTAACCATTACCCTGGACAAGAAGAAGGTGAATGGCAAAAAACAGTATGTTGTGACAGACAAAAAGATAGTTGGCAGTCTGCCAGATGTGACAAAATGTCCTATTGATGAGGATTTCATGAAGGCATTCGAGCCTCAGATTGCAGAAATCAACAAGTTTGTCAGCAAGCAGATCGGAACTTTCAAGAATACCATTCACAGCCGCGAGTCTTTCTTCGGCAGCTGCGCCTTCAATGACTTCATCCTCAACCTGCAGCTACAGATCACGAATGCTGATATTGCCTTCAATGCGCCCCTCCAGTTTAATTCTACCATTAATGCGGGACCTATCTACGTTGGTGACATGTTCAATCTCTATAAATATGAGAACCAGCTCTATGTGATGCGCCTTACAGGTGAGGAGATCCGCAAGCATCTGGAGATGAGCTATGACCTCTGGGTGAATACAATGAAGAGTCCTGAAGACCATCTGCTCCTGCTCGATACCCAGACTAAGGGCGACCAGCAGCGTCTGGGCTTCAAGAACCTCTCCTTCAATTTTGACAGTGCTGCCGGCATCGATTATGAGGTAGATGTTACCAAGCCAGACGGCGAGAAGGTGAAGATTCTGCGTATGAGCAATGGTCAGCCTTTCGATGAGAAGAAGTGGTATAAGGTGGCAGTGAACAGTTATCGCGGCAATGGCGGCGGCGAGCTCCTAACCCGTGGCGCCGGTATTCCAAAGGATAGTCTGGATAGCAGAATCATCTATCGCAGTGAGCGCGACCAGCGTTACTATCTGATGGAGGCCATCGAAAAGATGGGAACCGTAGATGCCAAGCCAAACAACAACTGGAAGTTTGTGCCGGAAGCATGGACCAAGCCTGCTGCCCAGCGCGACTATGAATTGCTTTTCGGAAAAAAGCAATAGCCCACTAGTCCCCAAAAGCCACTGGGAACTACCCGTCAAAGCATATCATAAAGTTCAAAGTTCAATATTCAAAGTTCAAAGTAAAGAATGAAGTATTGGTTTATATTTTGCAAGACAGATATCTTGCTCGAGAAGAGAGAAGATGGAACCTATACGATTCCATGTAGTGAGGAAAGTCCGGTAGCAACCAAGCCTTGGACCCATATCCTCAACATCACACCGATGAATGACGGTACGGAAGTGAAGACTTTCACCATTCCAGAGCCCGTAACCGACAATCCGAAATATGAGATGTGCGGTTTACGTCCTAGCTTTTACAAGCTCTCCCCAGAGTTGTATCAGAAGGCGGGAAAATGTCAGGAACTGAACTATTGGGATATGAACACCCAGTTTTGCGGTGTATGCGGTTCACCGATGAAGATGTCAACAGATATCAGCAAGAAGTGTACCGAGTGTGGCAAGTCTGTCTGGCCTTCTCTCGCTACAGCCATCATCGTTCTTATCAAGAAGGGCGATCAGGTGCTGCTGGTTCATGCCCGCAACTTCAAGGGTAACTTCGATTCCTTGGTAGCCGGTTTTGTGGAAACAGGTGAAAGTCTGGAGGAAGCCGTTCATCGTGAGGTAATGGAAGAAACTGGTCTGACCATCAAGAACCTCAAGTATTTCGGTTCCCAGCCATGGCCGTTCCCAAGTGGCTTGATGGTAGGATATACAGCCGAATATGTAGATGGAGAGATTCATCTTCAGAAAGAAGAGCTTTCCCGCGGCAAATGGTTCAGCAAGGACAATCTCCCTGTTCTGCCGGAGAAATTGTCGATTGCCCGCAAACTCATTGATGCCTGGTTGGAGAATAGAATATAAACTTCCCTAACTTCACTTAACTTCCCCACATGCGAAAGTTCAGTATAGGGTAGAATCTTGAAATTAAGAAATACAGAAGAGATGAAAGAAAAACTTTGGAATGCGAATTACATCAAGGTGATGACCACCAACTTTCTGCTCTACTTTGCCTTCTATCTCCTCACCCCACTCCTCCCACTCTATCTGAGTGAAACTTTCGGGGCTACGAAGGATGTGATAGGCATTGTTCTGAGCGGATATACGGTGGCGGCACTCATCATCCGTCCGTTTAGCGGATATGTGGTGGATGGATTTTCCCGCAAGAAAGTGCTGATGGTCTGTCTGACGGCTTTTGCCATCTTCTTTGCAGGATACATAGCAGCCAGTACCATCCTGATGTTTGCCATCTGCCGAACCCTGCATGGTGGACCCTTCGGAGCGGTAACTGTTGCCAACAGTACCTGTGCCATTGATGTCTTGCCTGCCAGCAGGCGCAATGAGGGTATCGGTCTTTATGGATTGAGCAACAACTTCGCCATGGCGATAGCCCCTTCCATAGGTATCTATCTGCACAATCTGGTGGGTAGCTATATGGTACTTTTCTGGATAGCCTTTGTGGTAGCCATTGCTTCTGTAGTGATAGCTGGAACGGTGAAACTCCCAGAGAAGGAAATCATCAGAAACAAGGAGAAGCTCTCGCTCGACCGCTTCTTCCTGACCCGCGCCTGGCTGTTGGCCATCAACATCTGCATGTTTGGTTTCTGCTGGGGTGTATTGAGCAACTATCTCGCCATTTACAGTAAGGAGGAATTAGGCATTACCGGAGGAACGGGTACCTATTTTGCAATTCTCTCTATGGGATTGTTCATGAGCAGATTGCAAGGCAGAAAGGCTTTGAGTCAGGGTAAGCTGACCCAGAATGCTGCCGAAGGAATGCTGATATCGCTTGTTGGTTTTACGATATTCGTAGCCATCAAGCATCCGGTAGCCTACTATCTTTCAGCTGCATTGATAGGATTGGGAAATGGTCACCTGTATCCAGCCTTCCTGAATATGTTTATCAATGTTGCCCGCCACGACCAGCGTGGAACGGCTAACAGCAGTATCCTGACCGGTTGGGACCTGGGATTCGGAATCGGTTGTCTTCTGGGTGGTGTTGTAGCCGAGCATTTCGGTTATAGTGGTGCCTTCTGGATGGTAGCGGTCGAAAATGCCGCCGCAGTGGTATTGTTCTTTGCTGCCTCCCGGGCATTCTTTGAAAAAAGAAGACGAAACGATTAGCAAAGGAATAAAAAAGTATAAGTTTTTTCCAGGTTAAAGTTTAGCTTCCATCAAGGGCTAAACTTTTACCCTTAAGGCTAGAAATATTTTCCCTTAAGGGAAATTATATTTTTCCTTAAGGATAAATCTTTTTTTCCTTAAGGGTAATGTTTCAGTTGGTTAAACCGGCATGGAAGCCAAGTTAAAGAAAAAGAGCATTCGTAAGGATTGTGGAAACAAACCCTTTCGAATGCTCTTTGCAATTTTCTTACATGCTTTCTCTCTTAGAATGGGAGATCATCTGCGCTGCCACCTGCTGCAGGAGCTGCTGGCTGAGCTGGAGGGAATGGAGCAGTTGCACCCTGAGCTGGAGCTGGAGCTGCCTGAGGAGCCGCACTTACTGGAGGGAATGGAGAACCAACAGGCTGCATGCCACCCTGCATAGCAGCAACAGCATTAGGATCTACACGCTGCACATTCCAAGCGCGGACACTGTTGAACCAACGACCATTATATTCGTGTGCATCCAAATCAAAAGAAACCAAAAGTTCCTCACCACTCTGGATGTTGAACTGAGCAATACGGTCTGCACCGAAAACATCGAAGCAAAGCTTCTTTGGATACTGCTCGTGAGTTTCAATGACATAAGACTGAGCCTTCCACTCACCTCTTGCAGAAACGCCGCTTTTTTCTGGTAAAACGGCAATTACCTTTCCTTGTAATTCCATATTATTATTTTAAAAATTGTTTCAATCCTTCGCCTGCCGAGCCCCTTTTTCATCAAGAGTCAAAAGATGTATGAAGAGGCTCAAAAACGAGTGAATCTATCTGTTATTTTTCTTTCTGACTGCGAAATTACTAAAAATAGTTTTAAAACAAAAACATTTCTTCGATTATTTTTGTCTATCCCCAATATTTTTTGTATTTTTGTGCTCATAATTGCGCAAATGCTCCAATTTACCCGTCAAGTAAGGAGCATCAGCAATGAAAATGAGATAAGTAATATAGAAAATTAATAATATAAAATAACGACTCATGAGATTTACAGTTTCAAGTTCAGCATTGAACAGCAAGCTCAATATGCTTGCTAAGGTGATTGGCAGCAAGAATTCTCTGCCTATCCTTGACAATTTCCTGTTTCAAGTTGCCAACGGCGAGATGACCATCACCGCAAGCGACAGTGACAACATCATCAAGAGTACCATCGCTCTCACTGACTGCGATGGCGAAGGCGAGTTCTGCGTTGCCAACCGCGTCATCCTGGATGCATTGAAGGAGTTGCCTGAGCAACCTCTCAGCTTCGATGTAGATACAGATAGTTATGCCATTAAGATTGTATATCAGAATGGTCTCTATAATTTCACAGGCTTGAATGCTGAAGACTATCCTCCAACACAGGATATGGGTGATGCCTGCACTACCCTCGTCTTGCCAGCACAGGTGCTGATCGACAATATCAACCGTTCTCTCTTTGCAACAGCCAGCGATGAGCTGCGCCCAGTAATGAATGGTATCTATTTCGACCTTACTCCCGAATCGCTTGCCATCGTTGCAAGTGATGGCCATAAGTTGGTAAGAAGCAAGAACTTCACTATCAAGAGTGAGACTCCTTCTTCATTCAACCTGCCAAAGAAGCCAGCATCATTGCTGAAGAACATTCTGAGCAAGGATGATGAGGCAACCATCAAGTTTGATGCACGCAGAGCTGAGATTCAGTTTAGCGATGGCGTATTGAAATGCCGCCTCATTGATGGTCGCTATCCTAATTACAACTCAGTGATTCCTGCCAACAACCCATGTGAGATAACCGTAGATCGCAAGGGCTTGCAGAGTGCATTGCGCCGTGTTTTGCCATTTGCCAGCGAGAGCAGCCAGCTGATCCGTTTCCATATCGAGAGCGGCCGTTTCGAGGTTTCTTCTGAAGACATCGACTTCTCTACTTCTGCCAAGGAAGTATTGGCTTGCGAATATAGCGGTTCCAGCATCAGCATCGGTTTCAAGGGTAGCAGCTTGATGGAAATCCTGGGTAATCTGAACAGCGATCAGGTTGTCTTCCACTTGGCTGATCCTAGCCGTGCCGGTATCATTGTACCAGCTGAGCAGCCAGAAGACGAGGACATCCTCATGCTCATCATGCCAATGCTCCTTAACGAATAAGGAGCTTGGTTCATCTAAACACCCCTTCCCTATCAGTAATATATAGTAATAAATACTAGAAGTAATGAAATTAAATCTTACTAAGCCTCTGATCGTGTTCGACCTAGAGACTACCGGTCTTGACATGGTAAAAGACAGAATCATCCAGATCTCCTATATCAAGGTGTATCCAGATGGAACAGAGGTACGTAAAAACCAGTTTATCAATCCAGGGAAGCCAATCCCTGAAGAGGTGGTTGCTCTTACAGGTATTAGCAATGATGATGTAAAGGATGCACCAACCTTCAAGCAGTTGGCGGCTACCTTCAACCAGGAGTTCTCCGGTTGTGATTTTGCTGGCTATAACTCCAATCATTTCGATGTACCTATGCTTGCAGAGGAATTCCTGCGTGCCGGCATCGATTTCGATTTCTCTAAGTGTCGCCTCATTGATGCCCAGAACATCTTTATGAAGATGGAGCGTCGTAACCTGGCTGCTGCATACAAGTTCTATTGCGGCAGAAAGATGGAGGAAGACTTCGAGGCACACCGTGCCGACCAGGATACCGAGGCTACCTATTGCGTACTGAAAGGCGAGCTGGACCGTTATGCCCCTGGTGTTCAGGAGGAAGCTGACCGTGTGCTCAACAATGACATGGACGAGCTTGCGGAGTTCTCCAAGCGCAACGATAATGTAGATTTTGCCGGACGCATCGTTTGGCAGGAGTTGAAGGATGCTGACGGCAATGTGATACTCGACGAAAAGGGCAATCCTCGCAAGCACGAGGTATTCAACTTCGGCAAGTACAAAGGATGGGATGTGGCAGAGATCCTGACCAAGGATCCTGGTTACTTCACCTGGGTGTTGGGAAGCGATTTCACCAACAATACCAAGCAGGTTCTCACCCGTATCCGTCTGCGCGAGTTCAACAAGAGAATGGGAAAATAATATGTTAAAAGGAAAGAAAATCGTATTGGGCATTACGGGTTCCATTGCAGCCTACAAGTCATGCCTTATCATCCGTGGTCTCATCAAGAAGGGAGCTGAGGTACAGGTGGTCATTACGCCTGCCGGTAAGGAGTTCATTACCCCTATCACCCTCTCGGCGCTGACCCACAAGCCTGTGGTAAGCGAGTTCTTCTCTCAGCGTGATGGTACCTGGAATTCGCACGTGGATCTCGGTCTCTGGGCGGATGCGATGGTCATTGCACCATGTACGGCATCTACCATGGGCAAGATGGCGCATGGTATTGCAGACAATATGCTCATCACCACCTATCTCTCCATGAAGGCACCAGTCTTCATTGCTCCTGCTATGGACCTTGATATGTACAAGCATCCTTCTACCCAGGCTAACATGAAAACCCTTCTCGGCTATGGTAACCATATCATCGAGCCGGAAGTTGGATTCCTTGCTTCTGGATTAGAGGGAAAGGGACGCATGGAGGAACCGGATGTCATCGTGGATTACCTGGACAGATACTTCAGCATGATGGAGAGTGCCGATGAGGTTGCTGATGTAGAATCAGAGAACCAGAAGAATACGGAGAAAGACCTCTGCGGTAAGAAGGTGATGATTACAGCGGGACCAACCTATGAGAAGATAGACCCAGTGCGTTTCATCGGCAATTATTCTTCAGGAAAGATGGGATTCGCACTTGCCGAAGAATGTCTTCGCCGTGGTGCGGATGTTACTTTGGTGGCAGGTCCTGTTTCATTAGACTGTAGTCCTGCTATCCACCGCATCAATGTGGAGAGCTGTGAGGAGATGTATCAGGCAGCCACAGCAGCCTTTGCTTCTTCTGATGCAGCCATTCTCTGTGCAGCCGTAGCAGACTTCCGTCCTGCCAATGTAGCTGATAAGAAAATCAAGCGCGAAAAGGATGACCTGGAGTTGACGCTGGTGCCTACCCATGACATCGCAGCAGCTTTGGGACAGATGAAACAAAAGGATCAGCGAATCGTAGCTTTCGCTCTGGAAACCAACGATGAAGAGAGTAATGCCCAGAAGAAGAGAGTGAAGAAAAACGCCGACTTCATCGTGCTCAACTCTACCCGTAATCCGGGCACTACTTTCCGCACTGACGACAATCAGATTACCATCATCTCTGAAAAGGGAAAGAAAGAATATGAAAAGAAACCGAAGACTGAGGTGGCTCACGACATCATTGACGAGCTGGCTCTCCTGTTTTAGTCCGGTATTTTTAGCTGGTGGCCTCCTGTGCTGCAGTCCTTCTACGATTTCAGCACAGGAGCTGCAAGCTAAGATTACCATCAACCATGCCCAGATCTCGGGTACGGAGAAAGGCGTATTCGACAATCTGCAGCAAACCTTGCAGCAATTCGTCAACAATCGCCAATGGACTCATCTTCAGTTTCAGAAGAACGAACGCATCATCTGCAACTTCAATATCACCGTCACCAAGTATGACAGAGACCAGAATCTCTTTACCTGCAAGGCGCTGATACAGGCCAATCGCCCCGTCTTCCATTCGGCATACACCTCCACCTTATATAATAATGTGGACGATAACTTCACGTTTCGTTTTGCTGAATACGACCAGTTGGAGTTCAATGAGCAGCAGATAGACAATCAGCTTACAGCTCTCTTCGCCTATTATGCATATCTTATCATCGGCATCGATCTGGATAGTTTTGCCCCCAAAGGCGGTGAAGACATTCTGCAGCGCTGCATGAATCTGACAAACAATGCCCAGAATCTGGATTATCCCGGATGGAAGGCTTTCTCTGATGACCGCAACCGATATGCCATCATCTCAGACTATCTGGATGGAGCGTTGGAACCCTTCAGACAGTTGCAGTATGACTACTATCGGAAAGGACTCGACGAGATGGCAAATAATGCGGAAAGAGGTCGTACCGAGATAACCGCAGCCCTGGAAACAGGACTGAAGAAGGCGAAGGAAAATCGCCCACTCAGTTTGTTGCCACAGATATGGACCGACTTCAAGAAGGATGAACTTGCCAACATCTATCGCGGCAAAGGAACCCAAAAGGAAAAGGAGAGCATCTATGAACTCCTCTTCTCCATCAATCCTTCACAGAATAAATACTGGGATCAGATCAAGGAATAATCTTTCAGGAATCATCTGTCTGGATAGATTTTTCAGGTTGGAATCTTCATGAGATCATCTTCCAGAACGGAAGCTTCTGAAAATCAGAATCAGCTTTCCCTTCATATCTTTATCAAAAAGTAGAATAAATATGCTCAAGCAATTATATATCAAGAACTTCACGCTCATCGACGAGCTGAACATCTCTCTTTATCCTGGCTTCTCCGTCATCACGGGTGAGACAGGTGCAGGAAAGAGTATCATCCTCGGTGCCATCGGACTGCTTCTGGGTAACCGTGCCGACAGCAAGGCGATCAAGGCAGGAAGAGACCGTTGCGTGATAGAGGCTCACTTCGATCTCTCTAGATATGGTATGCAGAAATTCTTCGATGATAACGACATCGACTATGATGCCGATGATACGATCATCCGAAGAGAGTTGACTGCAGCCGGCAAGAGCCGTGCCTTCATCAATGACACCCCGGTGCCTCTCACCCGTATGAGAGAATTGGGAGAGCAACTCGTGGATATCCATTCGCAGCACCAGAATCTTCTTCTGCAGAAAGAAGACTTCCAGTTGAATGTGGTGGATATCATCGCTCAGGATGCCGACCAGCTCAAGGTTTACCAAAAAGAGTATTATGCCTATCGCAAAGCCAAAGAACTTCTGGAAGAACTGAAAGCCGAGATTGCCAAGAACCGTGAGAACGAGGAGTTTATGCGTTTCCAGCATAAGGAACTGGAAGATGCAAATCTACAGGAGGGCGAATTGGAACAGCTGGAACAGGAAGCAGAAACCCTGAGCCATTCGGAGGACATCAAGACCGCTCTCTTCGAAGCAGACAATGCGCTTTCGGGAGACGACGACAGCATACTTGACAAACTGAAGAACGCCACTCATCAACTGGAAAATATCTGTGATGTCTATCCAAGCATGGCTGATGTGGCTGGCAGAATGCAGAGCAGCTATATTGAACTGAAGGACATCGCGCAGGAAATCAGCAGTAGTGTAGATCACGTGGAATTCGATCCTAACCGATTGGATGCCATCAATACCCGTCTGGACAAGCTCTACACCCTGCAGCAGAAGTTCCATGTGGAAACGGTAACTGAACTCATCGCTACCCGTGACCGCATCGCAGAACAGCTTGCACATATCGATAATGGCGATGAAGACATCGAAGAGAAGGAAAAAGAAGTTGCAGCTCTCCTTGCCAAGGCTGAAAAGCAAGCTACCCTACTCACTTCTATCCGTCAGAAATCAGCAAAGGCCATCGAAAAAGAGATGAAGGGCAGACTCATCCCGCTGGGCATTCCGAATGTGAGATTCGAGATTGCCTTCGCAGATAAACCACTGTCAGGAAATGGTGCCGATAAGGTCAGCTTCCTCTTCAGTGCCAACAAAAGTACACAGTTGCAGCCTGTCAGTCAGGTTGCTTCGGGTGGTGAGATTGCCCGTGTGATGCTCTCGCTGAAGGCAATGATCAGTGGAGCCGTGAAGTTGCCAACCATCATCTTTGATGAGATTGATACCGGAGTAAGCGGCAAGATAGCTGAAAAGATGGCAGATATCATGGAAGAAATGGGACTCCAGAACCGACAGGTACTCTCCATCACTCATCTGCCACAGATTGCTGCCAAGGGTAGTCATCATTACAAGGTATTGAAGGAGGAAACCGAGAATGGAACCATCTCGCACATGAAAGAACTCAACAACCAGGAACGCATTGAGGAAATTGCCCAGATGCTCAGTGGCAGTGACATCACGCAGGCAGCTCTTGCCAATGCCAAAGAATTATTGAGAATATGAAAAGAATAAATATGATCATGATGGGACTGATGCTGGGTGCATCATCCCTCTTCGCTCAGCCAGGCTCTGTACAGAAAGCCGCTAAGAGCGTATTTACACTCACCACCTTCAACAAGGATGGTAACATCATTTCTTCTACACAAGGTGTGTTTATTGATAACAAGGGAACGGCTATCGGTACCTTCAAACCGTTTATCGGTGCTGTGAAGGCTACCATCGTGGATGCCAGCGGAAAGTCTATGGACGTGGATGCTATCCTCGGTGCCGATGAACTTTACGATGTGGCGAAGTTCAGAGTATTGGGTAATACCACGGCTGCCAACATTGCAACGGCAGAATCACCTGCGGGCAGCAAGGTTTGGCTCGTACCTTATTCTATCAAGAAGTCACCTTTCCAGCAGGAGGATATCGCAAGCGTTGAGAAGTTTAAGGAAACTTACAATTACTACATCTTCTCCAACACCGTACCCGACAATGCAGTGGGTTGCCCATTCGTCAACAAAAGCGGACAGGTGATTGGTATCATGCATAGCAATGGTCAGGTAACTGCCATTGATGCCAACTATGCCAAGGAGTTGAAGGTGACAGGTCTTTCTACGCTGGATGCTGCCCTTCGCGAAACAGGCATCCGTACCGCTCTTCCTGATACCGAACAGGAGGCGATTACGATGATGACGCTCAACAAGTCTCAGGTGTCCCGCGACATCTATGACAAGTATGCAGATGAGTTTATGACAAAGTTCCCTGCTTCTGCATTCGGCTATAAGGAAAAAGCAACTCTTCTTGTAGATAAGAACGAGTTTGCCGAGGCAGCTAAATGTATGGAAGATGGAATCAAGAAATCTTCTGCCAAGGATGAAGCCCACTCCAATTATTCTGATGTCATCTATCAGAAACTGATCTATAAGGGTGATTCTGCCTATACAGCCTGGACTTACGACAAGGCGATAGAAGAGGCACAGAAGGCATACGCCATCAATGCCAATCCTGTATATCAGCATCAGGAGGCACGCATCATCTTTACCAAGGGTAATTATCAGAAGGCATACGATATGTTCATCGCCCTGACCAAGACTTCGGTCAAGAATCCGGAAATCTTCCTGGAGGCAGCTCAGGCTAAGATTCAGCTCAAGGCTCCAGCTACAGAGATCAAGGTCTTGCTGGACAGTGCTGTCAATGAGGCTAAGAACTCGGGCACTATGGCTGGTCCTTACTATCTGGCTCGTGGTGATTTCCAGGCAGAACAGGGAGAGTATCGCAGTGCTATAGCTGACTACAATATGTATGATTCGATTGTCCGTCCTGTTAATCCTGCATTTTTCTATGCAAGATACAAGGCTGAGACCAAGTTGCGCATGTGGCAGCCAGCGCTGATTGATATTGCCCGTACCTGCTACCTCGCTCCTAACGAGCCTACATATTTTGCAGAATGGGCTAGTCTTGACTTGCGTGTGAAGCGATATGCAGAAGGCATCAGTGCAGCCAAGCATTGCATAGAGATTGCTCCAGAATATGCCGATGGCTATCTCCTCCTCGGTTTGCTCCAGATGGAGAACAAGCAGAAGGAAGAGGCCCGCAAGAACCTGGAAAAAGCAAAGGAACTGGGAGATACCCGTGCTGAGGGTTATCTCAAAAAACTGAAATAATCAGATTAATTGAAATAACCGGATTAATTGAAATAACAAAATTGAAGGTGGTAATAATTGCACTTTCAAACGCCCTGAAAGGGCAAAAGCTCATAGGAGGGTGTGTCAAAAGTCCAAGACACACCCTCTTCTTCGTTTCTTCAAGAACGCAAGCCCACTAGGTGTCTCGGAGAATTTGAACACCGCCCCCGCTAGGTGTCTCGCCGGATTTGCAATCCGGCGTTAAAAAATGTCCTAACCTATTTAGGCTCTGCGGATTTGCAATCCG